>ERZ780150.13-NODE-13-length-250424-cov-39.075077_pt1 | contig 250424 bp, 215 predicted proteins | sample MGYA00511019_ERZ780150 | MGnify/ENA primary metagenome ERZ780150 (study PRJEB29588, sample SAMEA2151633) | human gut metagenome | biome: human gut; feature: human-associated habitat; material: faeces | place: Denmark | collected 2008/2010 ...
TTGTGATCGGATACAGCCGACTGCCGCTGCCGCCCGCCAAAATGATGCCTTTCATTATTCAAGTGAATTAATATGCGTTTTCATCCCGCTTCAGCGCATTCCACACCGTCAGGAGCATGATGCGTATATCCAGCAGCAGCGACCAGTTTTCGAGATACCAGATGTCGCGGCGCACGCGGCCCTCCATCTGGCTCAACTCGTGGGTCTCGCCGCGGTATCCCGTCACCTGCGCCCAGCCTGTGATGCCGGGCTTGATCAGGTGGCGCACCATGTATTTATTGACCAGCTTGGAGTAAAGCTCGGTGTGCTGGAGCATGTGGGGACGGGGACCGACGATCGACATCTCGCCTTTCAGCACGTTGATGAACTGGGGAAGCTCGTCGATGCTCGATTTGCGCAGGAAGCTGCCGAAACGGGTCTTGCGCGGATCGTTCTTCGTCGCCTGCACCCGGTCGGCTTCGTCGTTTACGCGCATCGACCGGAACTTGATGCAGCCGAACGTGCGGCCGTTTTCGCCGCTGCGCTCCTGAATGAAGAATACCGGGCCTTTCGAAGTCAGCTTGATGCCCAAGGCCACGAAGAGATAGACGAAGGGGAAGAGCGTGCAGAGGAAGACGCAGGATACCGTGACGTCGAACGCGCGTTTGACGAAGCGGTTCGAAACCTGCCGCAGCGGCTCTTCGCGGATATAGAGGATCGGTACGTTGCCCAGCAGTTCGAGGTTCATCGCGCGTTTCATGTAGTTGCGCAGGTTGGGCACATAGTAGAACCGCACGAAATTGTTTTCGCAGTAGTCCATGATCGGGAATATCTCCTCCAGATAGCGGTCGGTGGAGAGGCAGCAGTACACCTCGTTGACCGGGTGGCGTTTCAGCCACGGCAGGGCTTCGTCTACGCTGCCCAGACACGGGGTGTTGCCGGGCAGGGCCTTGTCGTCGTGGTTGCTGAAAAAACCGAGTACGCGGTAGCCGGTGCTGCTGTTGTCCACCATTTCGTGATACACCTCCAGCGCATTGTCCTTGCTGCCGACGATGATGACCCGCCGCGAGTTGCGTCCGTGTCCGCGGGTGATCTTGACCGCCATGCGGCAGATGTAGCGCCACAGCATCAGCGCGACGGTGAGCGATATGTAGAAGGCGCCGGTCAGCCGGAGCGGCAGCAGGCCGTAACTCCACACGGTCTGTATCAGTGTGAAGAATCCGATGTGGCAGAGTACGACGTAAAACACGCGGCGTATGATCTCCTCGTAGGGAACGATCCGCGAGGAGAGGATCACGCCGAACCATGAAAGTCCGGGGATGAAGCAGATGTTGAGACAGGCGAATATCTCCAGCGAGTGGGCGACGTATGCCGGCTGGGGAAACAGCGTCAGCGCGAATATCCAAGAAAGATTGAGTAGAAATAGATCACCGATAATTACAGGAAGCTTGATCAGCAGGGATTCCTGCATGACTTGTTTCATAAATCGAAAATTTAGAGGCGTTAATTTCCGTATTGAACGTATGTCGGATTACGTATGGATGTTACTGCGAATTGTTAATCTATCTTTGCGATGTATTTCAGCGGAATATAGGCCGTCAGGGCGGTTGCGACGTTGCGGATCGCCACGGCGACCTTGCTGTGTCCCTTGTGGCGGATGTAGCGGCCTTCGATTCCTGCGAACATGCCCTCCGTGACGCGTACCGGATCTCCCTTTTCCAGATCCACGTCCTGCGGCGCGACGATTTCGACGTGCTCGTTCTGCGTGGCGACGACGGCCATGAAGTCCTGCATCTGCCGCTCCGGAATCACCGTCGGCGATTTGCTTTCGCGGTCCATGATGTAGCGGATCGGCAGGGTGGTGGTCGCTTTTATCTCCCGCAGCCGGTCGGCCGACGTCCGGATGAACAGCAGGTTGTGGATCAGCGGTTCCCAGACCTTGCGTCTTTTGCCGCCGTAGGTCCGTTCGGCGAAGTGCATGGGTACGTAGCTCTCGATCCCGATACTGTCCAGATAGCTCTTTGCGGCCATTTCCCGGCTGTACGTGACGCGGATTGCGTACCATTGCTGTTCGTTTTGCGGCTCTTCACACATGGGCACACCTTGGGGACACCTCCGCAGACGGAGTGCGGTTGTCAGTCGTTTTGATTCGGTTTGTTGAAAAAACTTGCTCGCGTGCATTCCTACCCATAGGACCTGCACATCCTTTCGTCCGGTGCAAATATAAGCAATTTTCCCCATACGGCAACATCGCCGCAGGTCGATTCCGTTTGCAGCCTAAACAATAAAGGACACAAAAAGGTCCGGAAATTCCGGATTCGCGCCTCTTTATGTCCTTTGTCATACCGGCACGCACCAAACGATACATGTCGGTTATCCTTTCGGACGCAAAGTTAATCTTTTATTTTTAATTGGCAATAAACGGGCGAATTTTTTGATTTTTAGCCGAAAAGAGACCTTTTCGCCGCCCCGGAGGTCTGTTCGGCGTATTCGCGGCCGCCGCCGGGTGACGGGGCCGGTCTGCTTCCCTTGCCGTGCCGATGCGGCGGGCCGTACGGCGCTGCGTCCGACTTCCCGGCACGGCCTGCGGCGCATTACCGGAACAGGGTGAACCTTTCGTTCCACTGGGCGCGTATCGTGTCGTAATAATAGCGCCACGGGGACGACCGCAGGACGCGGCGCAGCCGCCAGCGGTTGTGTATGGGGCCGAACAGCTTGAAGCGGAGTTTGGCCAAAGTCCGGGTCGGCATGGGGCGCACGGCGTATATTTCCCGCATGAAACGCTCAAGCATGCCCGCATCGCAGGCCGGCTCCGGAACTTCGGCGCCCAGATACCGGACGGCGGCGGCCGTCATCAGCGCTTCGAAACGGTCCAGCCGGTAGTCGGCCAGCGCCTTATGGAACAGTTGCCGGTCGATTTCATGGCCGTGCCGCTCCAGAAAGCAGGCCCAGTCGCAGAGATGCCGGACGGCGATTCCCTCCTTCTGGTAGTGCACGGCCGCATGGCGGAGCAGGTATATCGCGTTGAAGGTTGCCGGCGGGACGGCGATGTTTTCGCCGATTTCGCACACGCCCTCCTGCTCCAGCACTGCCGTCAACAGGGCGTTCAGCTCCCGTTCGCTCCGGTTGCGCCGGACATTGAGAATGGTCCGGTGATTTTCGATCAGAATGCCGTCCCACGTATGGGACGAATGTTTCGGAACGTCGAAATAGGGCTGCGCCCCCATTTGCAGCAGCAGGCGGTCGCCTTCGTCGGAGGCCCCGAACAGGTAGATGTCGATGTCGCCGCACTCACGATGCGCCGGAACGGGGTAGTCCCTGCTCAGCCCCAGCCCCTTCAGCAAGAGCAGTCGGATGCCGTTTTCGGCGAAGACCGCCGCCATCTTCGCGGCCTTTTCCTGCTGGCGGCGGTAGCGTTTCTCCTGCCTTTCGGCCGTCAAGGCCCAGCGGAGCCGAAGCTCACGCGGCGGCCGCAGCTCTTCGGGCAGACGCTCCATGCCGTCTCCGATCACCGCGCATACGCCCTGATCGGCCGCCATGCGGAAGATGTCGTCCCATTCCCGTGCTGAGATTTCCCCGGTGACAGCCGGAGCGCAGTCCGGTTTCAGCCCGCTGCGCAGCAGCTGAAAGAAGTGGCGGGTATCGTTTTCCGAATACATAAGATGCTTTTGAGTGTTGCGGTGTGTAGTGTCGTTGCCGTGCAAAGATAGCGGATTTCCGCAAATATTCAAGATCTTGCCGGAACGGCCGGGGTTTTGCGGAGCGGGGCAAATGAAAAAACGTCCCGAATGATTCAGGACGTTTCGCCGAGTTTCGGACTCGTTTTTAGTGATCCCGCTGGGGCTCGAACCCAGGACCCCAACATTAAAAGTGTTGTGCTCTACCAGCTGAGCTACGGAATCTCCGATGCCAAGAGGGGTGTTTCCCGTTTTTGGTGGTGCAAATGTATAGAATATTTTTGTTTTACCAAAATAAAACGATATTTTTGTAGGCGTTTAAGTGAAAAAATTCAATTCTAAACTCATATTACCTATGTGTAAAGCGTTAATTATCGGTGCCGGAGGCGTCGGAACGGTCGTAACCCAAAAAATCGCCGCCAATCCCGTTTTTACGGACGTGATGCTGGCCAGCCGTACCAAATCCAAGTGCGACGCCGTTGCGGCGGCTATCGGCGGCGGCCGTGTCAAGACCGCGCAGGTCGATGCCGACAATGTGGCCGAATTGTGCGAACTCTTCCGCGCGTTCCGTCCCGACATCGTGGTCAACGTGGCCCTGCCTTATCAGGACCTGACGATCATGGACGCCTGCCTCGAATGCGGCTGCAACTACCTCGACACGGCCAATTACGAGCCCAAGGACGAGGCGCATTTCGAATATTCGTGGCAGTGGGCCTATCAGGACCGCTTCAAGGCCGCGGGGCTGACGGCGATCCTCGGCTGCGGTTTCGATCCGGGCGTTACGGCCATCTTCACGGCCTATGCCGCCAAGCACCATTTCGACGAGATTCATTACCTCGATATCGTGGACTGCAACGCCGGCAATCACGGCATGGCTTTCGCCACGAACTTCAACCCCGAAATCAACATCCGTGAGGTGACGCAGAAGGGCCGCTATTACGAAAACGGCGAATGGGTCGTCACCGAGCCGCACGAAATCCACCGTCCGCTCAACTATCCCGGCATCGGCGAGCGCGAATCCTACGTGATCTACCACGAGGAGCTTGAATCGCTCGTCAAGAACTATCCGACCATCAAGCGCGCCCGTTTCTGGATGACCTTCGGTCAGGAGTACCTCACGCACCTGCGCGTGATTCAGAATATCGGCATGGCGCGTATCGACCCGATCATCTACAACGGCGTCGAGATCGTCCCGATCCAGTTCCTCAAGGCGGTGCTGCCCGATCCCAAGTCGCTCGGCGCCAACTACCACGGCCAGACCTCGATCGGCTGCCGCATCCGGGGCGTCAAGGACGGCAAGGAACGCACCTATTATATCTATAACAACTGCGACCACGAGCAGGCTTTCAAGGAGACCGGCACGCAGGCCGTCAGCTTCACCACGGGCGTTCCCGCGGCGCTCGGCGCGTCGATGTGGGCCAAGGGCCTTTGGCGCGGCGCCGGCGTCTTCAACGTCGAGGAGTTCGATCCCGATCCGTTCTTGGCCGAGCTGGGCGAGCAGGGGCTGCCGTGGCACGAGCTTTTCGATACCGATATCGAGCTTTGATCCGCAGACCCGTTTCCGATATTCCCCGCAAGGTGCGACAATCCGCAAAGCGCGAACAGACGATTCTGTTTGCGCTTTTTTCATGCCCGGCAGCGGCCCCTCCCCGGCGCAGATTTCCGCCGGGTTTTGTATTCCGATCGTGGCCCGTCCTGCTGGGGCTGAAGATTATCTCGGTGTGCACAGCCGACCGCGTCGTGGTCGTCGATAGATATTGAACCGGGGCGCGCTTCACTATGCCGAATCGCGGTCCGATACCTCCGCCGCAGGTCCGCGCTTTTTCCGGAGGGAGATTTTTCCGGCTGAATATGTATAATATATGATACAATTTTATTATCTTTGGCTGTCAATTAACCCACTTGATAGTTATGAAAATGAAATGTATCCTATGTACGTTAGGCGCGCTTGTGATGTGCACGGCGCCGGTTTTCGCACAAGCTGCGAATAAGCAAGAGAAATCGGAATTCAACCCGCACTGGTTTATGCAGGTGCAGGCCGGAGCGTCCTATACGCTCGGCGAAGGGCCTTTCGGCAAACTCGTATCGCCCGCCGCGGCATTGTCGGCCGGGTATCAGTTCTCGCCCGTCTGGGGGCTGCGTTTCGGCCTGAGCGGCTGGCAGAGCAAGGGCGCATGGGTGTCGCCCCAAACCACCTATCAGTATAAATACCTGCAGGGCAATGTCGAAGCCACGCTCGATCTGGCCAACCTTTTCGGCCGCTTCAATCCCCGCCGGACGGTTAATCCCTACCTGTTCGCCGGTGTCGGCCTGAACGGAGCGTTCGACAACGACGAGGCCAACGCCCTTAACGACAGCGGATATCGGCTGGGCAACATCTGGTCCGGAAGCAAAGTGTTCGTTGCGGGCCGTCTGGGTCTCGGCGTGAATTTCCGCTTGTCGGACTGTGTGCTGCTTGGGGTGGAAGTGAATGCCAACATGCTCTCCGACAAGTACAACTCGAAGAAGGCCGGCAACCTCGACTGGCAGTTCAACGCGCTGGGCGGCTTCACGTTCCGTATCGGCAAGAACCATAAGAAAGCCCGCACGGCGGCGGTCGTTCCCGCTCCGGCTCCGACCCCTGCGCCGGAACCCGCTCCCGCTCCCGTCGAGGAGAAGCCCGCGGTGAAGGAGACGCCTGCTCCGGCTCCTGCGGCCGTTGCCGAGCGACCGGCCGAACTGCGTGAGAACATCTTCTTCCGGATCGGCTCGTCGCAGCTCCGCACCACCGAAGAGGCCAAGGTCGGCGCGCTGGTCGAGTACCTGAAGGCCAATCCCGAAGCGAATGTCGAAATCCTCGGCTATGCCGATGCTGCGACCGGTTCGCATGCCGTCAATCTGAGAATTTCCAAGCTGCGCGCCGAGAGCGTCGCCGCCGCGCTGAAGAAGGCCGGTATCGCCGCCTCCCGCATCAGCGCCGAGGGCAGGGGAGACACCGCCCAGCCGTTCCCCGGCGTCGAGAAAAACCGCGTCAGCATCTGTATCGCGAAGTAGGAGACTGCTCCCTTACCGGCTTGCAACGGCTGTCTGACGACTCCCCGAAATTGAAAATCACCCCTGTCAGAACAAACTCTGACGGGGGTGAAGTCGTAAGAATAGGACTTGTTGGACAACCCGGCGGCCGGTTTCACATCATCCCCCTTATCGGCCTGTGCTTCCCGCATTCCTGTGCCGATTTGCCGCGTGCCGTCCGACGGCTAAGTATAAATACCTATTTGATAGCAATTCACACCCTGAGCCGTGCGGTTTTAGCAGGGAAATTGCTATTTTTGCAACTGTTTTGAAATAAAACGACTCGATGATTGACTTCTTGAAACTGCCTTCTCCGTGTTACGTCCTCGACGAAGAGTTGCTGGACCGTAATCTGGCGATAATCGACCGTGTGCGCCGCGAATCGGGCGCTGAAATTATCGTGGCTCTGAAGGCCTGCGCCATGTGGAGCATCTTTCCCGAACTGGCCCGCCACAGCGACGGCGCGACGGCCTCTTCCGCCGCCGAAGCGCGTCTTGTTTTCGAGGAGTTCGGCCGCCCCGCCCATACCTACGCCCCGGTCTATACCGACCGCAATATCGAAGAGATACTTCGCTGCAGCGACCATATCACCTTCAATTCCGTCGCCCAGTTCGGGCGTTTCGGGCCGATGGCCCTGCTGCGCGGCATTTCGTGCGGACTGCGGATCAATCCCCAGTATTCGCCCGTCGAGACCGACCTCTACAACCCCTGCGTTCCGGGTTCGCGTCTGGGCGTTACGGCCGACGAACTGAAGGAGCTGCCGGCGGGAATCGACGGTCTGCATTTCCACGTGCTCTGCGAGTCGCGTCCGCACCACCTGCGGCTGGCGCTCGAAGCCGTCGAAAAACACTTCGGCCAATACCTCGACCGGATCAAATGGCTCAATATGGGCGGCGGCCACCTGATGACGCACGCCGAGTACGACTGCGACGAGCTGATCGCGCTGCTCCGGGAGTTCAAGGCCCGCCATCCGCACCTGCGGCTGATCCTCGAACCGGGCAGCGCATTTACTTGGCGCACAGGCTATCTGGTGTCGACAATTGAAGACTTGGTTGAGAACGCCGGCGTGCATACCGCCATGCTCGACGTGTCGTTCGCCTGCCATATGCCCGACTGCCTCGAAATGCCCTACAAACCGGCGATCGTCGGGGCGCACGAACCCGCCGAAGGCGAGAAGCGCTGGCGCATGGGCGGCACGAGCTGTCTTGCGGGCGACTATTACGGCGACTGGGCCTTCGAACATGAGCTGAAAGTGGGCGAGCGCATCGTTTTCGAAGATATGATCCACTATACGATGGTCAAAACCACGATGTTCAACGGCGTGGCGCATCCCGCCATCGTCATCGCCCGCCGCGACGGCCGCATCGACGTCGTCCGCGAATTCGGCTACGAGGACTTCAGGAACCGCATGTCGTAAATAACACAAACACAAATAAATGAAAGATTTTACACCTACTCCCTACACGCTTGAGTGCGTCGCCACGGGGCGCGAATTCGAAGATACGGGCTGGATGCTTGCCGATCCGCAGTGCAAGACGCCGTCGCTCGTGCGCGCCAAGTACGCCCGCAGGCAGCTCGAAGTGAAACCCGACGAATACGGTTTCTACAAATTCTGCGACTGGCTTCCCGTCCGCCGCATGCTCAAAGGCTCTTCGGCGCCCGTCACCTACAAGAGCAAGGGGCTTGCCCGGCACCTCGGACTTGAGAACCTCTACATAACCTTCAACGGCTACTATCCGGCTATCGGCGCCACGATGTCCACCTGCTCGTTCAAGGAGACCGAAGCTTTCTCGGTCTGCGCGCGTGCCGCCGAGGACGAAGAGCGCGTGCTGGTAGTGGCCTCGGCCGGCAATACGGCCCGCGCCTTCGCCAAGGTATGCTCCGACAACCACATCAAACTGCTGTTGTCGGTGCCTTACGACAATATCGAGGCCCTCTGGTTCGAGCATCCGCTCAACCCCTGCGTGAAACTCATTTCGTGCGAGAAGGGCGGCGACTATTTCGATGCCATCCACCTGAGCGACATCGCCCTTAAAGGCCCCGGCTTCTATGCCGAGGGCGGCGCGAAGAACATCGCCCGCCGCGACGGCATGGCCACGACGGTCCTTTCGGCCGTGACGACCATCGGCCGCATTCCCGACTACTATTTTCAGGCCGTGGGCAGCGGTACGGGAGCCATCGCCGCATGGGAAGCCAACATGCGCCTGATCGAGGACGGCCGCTTCGGTTCGAACACCATGAAACTCATGGTGTCGCAGAATGCGCCCTTCGTGCCGATGTACGACGCATGGCAGGCCGGTTCGCGCAAGATGCTGGCCTACGAGGACGACAAGGCGCGCCGCGATGCGGAGATCATCGACGCCAAAGTACTCTCGAACCGCCGTCCGCCGTACGGCATTACGGGCGGTCTGTACGACGCGCTGAAGGCCACCGGCGGCGAATTCTTCGTCGCCACCAACGCCATGGCCCGCAAGGCCCGCAAACTCTTCAAGGAGCTGGAGGGCGTCGATATCTACTCGGCGTCGGGCGTCGCGCTCGCGTCGCTTGTCAATGCGGTCGCCGCGGGCAAGATCGAGAAGGACGCCGTCGTCATGCTCAACATCACGGGCGGCGGCGAGGAGCATTTCAAGGAGGACAAGGAGCTGTGGTACCTCAAGCCGAGCCACGTTTTTCCGCTCGAACCCGATACGGACGACGTGGTCGCCAAGGTCGAGGCGCTGTTTGCGAAAAACATTGCAGAATAGCACGATACATAGATTGTCTGCACCTTCGGTTGCAGCGGTCGCCGGTTGGTTCCGGGGAGAAAATTCTCCCCGGAATTTTTTTTGCAGGATTTCCGGCTGATTTGTGTCGGCGGGAGTGCGCTCCCGTCTCTCCGGACCTTTTTCGCACCGGCGGGGGATGCGGCCCTCCCCGGCTCGCGCTTTTCCCGATGCCGGCAGCTGCCGGTGCGGCGTGCTTCCCGCGGAGCGCCGCTTTGCGCCGGCGCTGACGGCCGTAAACGCGGATGCGGACCTAACCGCCCGCGCCGCTCAGCCGGCGGCCGGGAGCGCATAAGCGCGCAATGTTGAAAAAGAAATGGCTGCAAAAGTCGGAAAACTGCCGGAAAAAGTTACCTTTGCAGCGGTTTGAAAAGCGGGGGCGCAGCCGGACCCGCTTTCCGGCCGCTGTAAATTATTTTATCAACCCAACAAAAACAAGATGAAAAACATCCAAGCAAAGCAGACTCCCTGCTTCAGGCGTTGGAGCCGCAAAGGCTGGTCGGCCTTCGCGAGCCTGCACCGCCATGTAACCATCGGAGTCCTCGCCGCGACGATGTCGATCCTCTTGCTCGCGACGCAAAGTGCGTCTGCGCAGCATGCCGACACGGCCGCCGTCCTCCGTACGCTGAGGATCGACGAGGTCGGCATATCGGGCAGCCAGACTGCCCCGACGCGCAACGTACAGTCGCAAACCCCGCTTTTCGACCGGAAAGCACAGGCCGCAGCGCCCGTCCAGACTCTGGAGTCCGCCCTGCGCCTCGCACCTTCGGTCGATATCCGCGAACGCGGGGGCAAGGGCATGCAGGCCGACATCTTCATTCGGGGAGGCTCTTTCGACCAGACGATGGTCCTTCTCAACGGCATTGATTTTACGGACGCCCGCACCGGGCACCAGTCCCACTCGCTTCCGGTCGATCTCGACTGCATTTCGGCCGTCGATCTGCTGGACGGCGTGCCGGGCGTCGGGGCCTACGCCGGGGCGGTCAATATCCGCACGGCTCCCCTCAGGCCGACCTACCTGCGTTTCGAGGGCACGGGCGGCCAGCACGGCTACGCCTATGCCAACCTTTCGGGCGCCGTGACTGCGGGCCGCTTCTCGTTGCTCGCCGCGGGGTCCTACCGCCGCAGCGACGGCTACCGGCACAACACCGATTTCACCAACGGCAACGCCTTCCTGCGTGCGACCTACGAGACGCGGCGGCTCGGATTCTTCGATTTCCAAGCCGGCTGGCAGAACCGCGGCTTCGGCTCCAACGGTTTCTATGCGGCCTACAATCCCGACCAGTGGGAGGGCACCTCCACCTCGCTGGCGTCGTTGCGGTGGCTCAGGCAGGCCGGACGCTTCTCGCTGGGGGCCTCGGCGAGCTACCGCAAGAATTTCGACCGCTACGACTGGACGCGCGGCACGGTGATGAACCGCCACAATACCGACAATGCGGGTGCGCGGCTCTGGACCGACTTCGACTGGACCGGCGGTACGACTACGCTCGGCGGCGACTATGCCTTCAACCATATCTACAGCACCAATCTCGGTGAAAAACTCTCCGTGCCGCACGGCCATTACACGCATGCCAAGGCCCGCCATACGGGCAACGTCTGGCTGCGTCACGCCAAGCAGTGGCGGCGCTTCGATGCGGCCGCTTCGGCCGGCGTCAGCCTGACGCCTTACGGCACTTCGGCGTTGTGGAACGTTTCGGGCGGCTGGCGGCCCGCTGCGGGACTGCATCTGGCCGTCGGGGCGTCGCAGTCGATGCGCCTGCCTACCTTCACCGATCTCTATTACTCCTCGCCGGCGCAGATCAACAACCTCGACCTGATTCCGGAAAAGGCTGTTACATACCGCATTGAAGCCGATTATGTAAAGGACCGCTGGAGTGCTTCGCTGCGCACCTACTACCGTGCCGGACGCGACATCATCGACTGGGTGTGGCGCGAGGATATGGACGGCAAGTGGCACTCCGAGCAGACCAGCCGTCTCGATACCTACGGTGTCGAGCTGACGGGCGGCTATGCCGCCGCCGAAGGTTTCCTGCGGCGTGCGACGCTCTCTTACGGCTACATCACGACCGACCGCAATACGGAGGTCGTCGCCCGCAGCGCCATGGACTTCATGAAGCACAAGGCGGCATTGGCCGTCGAAGTGCGTTTCCTGCGCCGCATGTCGCTGGCGCTGACCGCTTCGGTTTACGACCGCAACGGCAGCTATACGGACTATCCGACGCCGGGCGACGCTTCTGTTTCTCAGGTGCGCGACTACGAACCCTATTTCCTGCTTGACGGCCGTCTGTCGTGGGAAAAAGGCGTCTGCCGGCTCTATGTCGATGCCACGAACATCACCGATACCCGTTACTGCGATCTGGGCGGCATCCGCCTGCCCGGCGCATGGGTCACGGGCGGCGTGGTGCTGATCATCGGCCGCTGACCCCTCTCCGGCCGCGCTCCCGCCCGCCGCATAAGGCGCGGGAACCCGACCGCTCTCCTTTTCCGGCTGCAATCCTGCCCGTCGCCTCGTGCGGCGGGCTTTTTTGTCGCCGGGCGGCTTTCCCCGGCGGCACCCTCCTTCGGCGGTTTTCTCCGGCGTCTGCAGCCGCCCGCTTTTGTACGATAATTCCCCGATGGTGTCATTTCAGCATGTGAACCTCCTTTTTTCCTTACGAATTTTTCAGTTTTGTCCGGGTTTTTCTTATCTTTGAAAAGAAGAATCAATATAACCGCACAACATATGGAAAAGCGTATTGTGGAATGCGTCCCCAACTTCAGCGAGGGACGCGACAAGGCAGTAATCGGCCGGATCGTATCGGCCATCGAAACCTCCGGGGGCGTCAAAGTGCTGGACGTTGATCCCGGCGAAGCGACCAACCGCACCGTCGTCACGTTCGTCGGCTCGCCCGAAGCCGTCGTCGAAGCGGCTTTCGCGGGGGTGGAAAAGGCCGCCGAGCTGATCGACATGCGCAAACACAAGGGGGCGCATCCGCGCATGGGCGCTACGGACGTGCTGCCGCTGATCCCGATCGCGGGCATCACGCTCGAAGAGTGCGCCGAACTGGCCCGCAAACTGGCCGAGCGTATCGCCGGGGAACTGCATGTCCCGACCTATTGTTACGAAGCCGCGGCGTTTACGCCCCGGCGGCGCAATCTGGCCGTCTGCCGCGAAGGAGAATACGAGGCGCTGCCCGAAAAGCTGGCGCACGAGGAGTCTGCGCCCGATTTCGGGGCGCGTCCGTTCGACGAGGGGGTAGCCCGCACGGGCGCCACGACCGTCGGTGCGCGCGATTTCCTGATCGCCGTGAATTTCAACCTCAATACCACCTCCACGCGCCGCGCCAACGCCATCGCCTTCGACGTGCGCGAAAAGGGCCGTCCCGTCCGCGAAGGCAATCCGATCACGGGCAAGGTGGTCAGGGATGCCGACGGCAATCCTCTGATGCGGCCGGGCACGCTCCGGGCGACCAAGGCCATCGGCTGGTATATCGAGGAGTACGGCATCGCGCAGGTTTCGATGAACATTACCGACATCGCCGTAACGCCGCTGCACGTCGCCTTCGACGAGGTGTGCCGCAAGGCCGATGCCCGCGGCGTGCGTGTGACGGGCACCGAAATCGTGGGGCTGGTGCCGAAACGCGCCCTGCTGGAAGCGGGGCGGTATTTCCTTCGCAAGCAGCGGCGTTCGGCGGGCATCGCCGAGGAGGAGATCGTCCGCATCGCCGTCAAGTCGATGGGGCTGGACGACCTGAAACCCTTCGACCCGAAGGAAAAGGTGATCGAATACCTGCTTGAAGCGGAGGATCAGAAGAAGCGGCTTATCGACATGACCTGCAAAGGGTTTGCCGAGGAGACGGCGAGCGAGTCGCCCGCTCCGGGCGGCGGTTCCATCGCGGCCTATATGGGCGCGCTGGGCGCGGCCCTCGGCACGATGGTCGCCAACCTCTCGTCGCACAAGGCGGGCTGGGACGACCGCTGGGAGGAGTTCTCCGGCTGGGCCGAGAAGGGGCAGGCGCTGCTGCGCGAGCTGCTGCATCTGGTGGATGAAGATACTGCGGCGTTCAACCGCATCATGGCCGTTTTCGCCATGCCCAAATCGACCGACGAGGAAAAGGCGGCACGCAGTGCGGCTTTGCAGGCGGCGACGCTCTACGCCACGCAGGTCCCCCTGCGGACGATGAAAACGGCGTTCGAGGTCTTTGCGATCGTGCGCGCCATGGCCGCCGAAGGCAATCCCAATTCGGTCTCCGATGCGGGCGTCGGCGCGCTTGCGGCCCGCAGCGCGGTGCTGGGGGCGTGTCTCAACGTCAAGATCAATGCCGCCGGCCTGAAAGACCGGGCCGCGGCCGACGCGCTCGTCGCTGAGGCGAACGCCGTTGCCGCCGCCGCCGAACGGGCCGAGCGCGAAGTGCTGGAAATCGTAGAACGTAAAATCTGAACCATATGACACTGCAAGAGTTCCAAAACGATATTCGTGCGGGTATTCCCGACCGGCTGCCCGCCGCGAAACCTTATGACAGGCAGATCAACCACGCTCCCAAGCGCAAGGAGATTCTGACGCCTGAGGAGCAGGTGCTGGCGATCAAAAACGCCCTGCGTTACTTCCCTGCCAAACACCACGCCCTGCTGGCCAAGGAGTTTGCCGAGGAGCTGCGCAAATACGGGCGTATCTATATGTACCGCCTGCGCCCCGATTACGAAATGTACGCCCGGCCGATCGACCAATACCCCTGCAAGTGCCGTCAGGCAGCGGCGATCATGCTGATGATTCAGAACAACCTCGACAAGGCCGTGGCCCAGCATCCGCACGAACTGATCACCTACGGCGGCAACGGCGCGGTATTCCAGAACTGGGCGCAGTACCGCCTGACGATGAAATACCTCTCGGAGATGACCGACAGCCAGACGCTGGCGATGTATTCGGGCCATCCGCTGGGGCTGTTCCCGTCGCACCCCGACGCTCCGCGCGTGGTGGTGACCAACGGCATGGTGATTCCCAACTACTCGAAACCCGACGATTGGGAGCGCATGAACGCCCTCGGCGTGTCGCAGTACGGACAGATGACCGCGGGTTCCTATATGTATATCGGACCGCAGGGCATCGTTCACGGGACGACCATCACGGTGATGAACGCCGCCCGCAAGCGCTTCACCGCCGATCGCCGCGACGCCCGCGGCATGCTCTTCGTCTCGTCGGGACTGGGCGGCATGTCGGGCGCGCAGCCCAAGGCGGGGACCATTTCGGGCGTGGTGAGCGTCATCGCCGAGATCAACCCCAAGGCGGCGCAGAAGCGTTACGAGCAGGGCTGGGTCGATGAACTGCACCATTCGCTCGACGAGCTGATTCCCCGCATCCGCCGGGCCTGCCGGGACCGCGAAGCGGTTTCGATGGCCTATGTGGGCAATGTCGTGGACCTTTGGGAGCGGCTCGCCGCCGAAGAGATTCCGGTGGATCTGGGTTCCGACCAGACTTCGCTGCATAACCCGTGGGCGGGCGGCTATTATCCGGTGGACGTGAGCTACGAGGCTTCGAACAAGATGATGGCCGAGGAGCCTGCCCGTTTCCGCGAATGCGTGCAGGAGTCGCTGCGCCGTCAGGTCGATGCGATCAATAAGCTGACGGCCCGCGGCATGTACTTCTTCGATTACGGCAACGCCTTCCTGCTGGAGGCTTCGCGCGCCGGAGCCGCCGTGATGGGCGAGGGCGGCCGGTTCCGTTATCCCTCCTACGTGCAGGACATCATGGGACCGATGTTCTTCGACTACGGCTTCGGACCTTTCCGCTGGGTCTGCACGTCGGGAAAACCCGAAGACCTCGAACTTACCGACCGCCTCGCGGCCGAAGTGCTGGAGGAGATCCGCCGCACGGCTCCCGCCGAAATCGCGGGCCAGCTCGACGACAACATCCACTGGATCCGCGAAGCGGGCCGCAACCGGCTCGTCGTCGGTTCGCAGGCCCGTATCCTCTATGCGGACAGCGAAGGCCGCACGAAAATCGCGCAGGCTTTCAACCGGGCCATCGCCGACGGACGCCTTACGGCTCCCGTGGTGCTGGGCCGCGACCACCACGACGTTTCGGGCACCGATTCGCCCTACCGCGAGACCTCGAACATCTACGACGGGTCGAACCTTACGGCCGACATGGCCGTGCAGAACGTCATCGGCGACTCGTTCCGCGGTGCAACGTGGGTCTCGATCCACAACGGCGGCGGCGTAGGCTGGGGCGAGGTGATAAACGGCGGCTTCGGCATGGTGATCGACGGTTCGGAAGCTTCCGACCGCCGCATCCGCGAAATGCTGCTGTGGGACGTGAACAACGGCATCGCCCGCCGCAGCTGGGCGCGCAACGAAGGGGCCGTGTCGGCGATCAGGCGCGAGATGGAGCGCACGCCCGGCCTGCAGGTGACGCTGCCCAATGCCGCCGACGAAGAAATGATACGCAATGTCTTGAAAGAAAACGAATAAACAAGGATTACCTCATATGGAACATCATCTTATCTCCGCGCAGCATCTTTCGATCGACCGCATCCGCGAAATCCTCTTCCGCCGTCTGCCGCTGGCGCTGAGCGACGATGCCCGTGTGCGCATCGTCCGCTGCCGCGAATACCTCGACCGCAAGATGGAAAACCCCGAACGCCCGATTTACGGCATCACCACCGGTTTCGGATCGTTGTGCGACATTTCGGTAGGATATGACGAGCTGGCCCAGCTGCAGAAGAACCTCGTCATGTCGCACGCCTGCGGGACGGGCGAGCGCGTCCCCTCCGAGATCGTGAAACTGATCCTTCTGCTCAAGATACAGTCGCTCTCCTACGGCCATTCCGGCGTGCAGCTGGCGACCGTGGAGCGGCTGATCGACTTTTTCAACAACGACGTACTGCCCGTGGTCTACCAGCAGGGGTCGCTCGGCGCTTCGGGCGACTTGGCGCCGCTGGCGCATATGAGCCTGCCGCTGCTGGGACTGGGCGAAGTGGAGTGCGAAGGCCGTGTCCGGCCTGCCGCCGAGGTGCTGTCCGAGCGGGGCTGGCAGCCGATCCGGCTCGAATCCAAGGAGGGGCTGGCCCTGCTGAACGGCACCCAGTTCATGAGCGCATACGGCGTCTGGTCGCTGATCGGGGCGCGCCGCCTGAGCGAGTGGGCCGACCGCATCGGCGCGCTGTCGCTCGACGCTTTCGACGGCCGCATCGAACCCTTCTGCGACGAGGTGCATCTGATCCGCGCGCACAAGGGCCAGCTCACCACGGCCCGCAACATCCGCCGTCTGCTCGAAGGCAGCGAGCTGATCGCCCGTCCGAAGAAGCATGTGCAGGATCCCTACTCCTTCCGCTGCATCCCGCAGGTGCACGGGGCGTCGAAAGATACGATCGACTATGTGGAGGGCGTGCTGACGACCGAAATCAACAGCACCACCGACAATCCGACGGTCTTCCCCGAAGAGGATATGGTCGTCTCGGCGGGCAATTTCCACGGTCAGCCCATCGCGCTGGCGATGGACTTTCTGGCCATCGCGCTCGCGGAGCTGGGCAGCATCTCCGAACGCCGCACCTACAAACTGATCTCCGGTGCGCGCGAGTTGCCGGCCTTCCTCGTCGCCAAGCCGGGGCTGAACAGCGGCTTCATGATTCCCCAGTACACGGCGGCCTCGATCGTCAGCCAGTCGAAGGGGCTCTGCATGCCCGCGTCGGTCGATTCGATCCCCTCGTCGCAGGGGCAGGAGGACCATGTGAGCATGGGGTCCAACGCCGCGACCAAACTCTACCGCGTGGTGTGCAACACCGAACGGGTGCTGGCCATCGAGCTTTTCAACGCCGCGCAGGCGCTCGAATTCCGCCGTCCGGCGCGCTCGTCGGAGACGCTCGAACGTCTCGTCGCCGAATACCGCAAAGAGGTGCCCTTCATCGACAACGATTCGGTGATGTACCCGCATATCGAATCTTCCATCCGATTCATCCGCAAATCATGAGACTTCTGGTAAAGAACATCGGCAAAATCGTCGGCATCGAAACCGCCGGACAGCTTCGGCTCTGCGGCGGGGAGATGGACCGCTTGGAGACGCTCGACGATGCGTGGCTGCTGGCCGACGACGGCCGGATCGCCGCATTCGGACGCATGGAGACGCTCGGTGAAATGGCCGCGGACAGGACCGTCGACGCCGAAGGGGGCATGCTCTTCCCGTCGTTCTGCGACTCCCACACGCATCTGGTCTATGCCGGAAGCCGCGAACGTGAGTTTCTCGACAAGATCAACGGCCTGAGCTACGAGGAGATAGCCCGCCGCGGCGGGGGCATCCTCAATTCGGCCGACCTGCTGCACGAAACTTCGGAAGAGGAGCTTTACGCGCAGGCGATGGAGCGCGTGCGCGAGATCGCCGCGAAGGGAACGGGCTGCGTCGAGATCAAGAGCGGCTACGGTCTTACGACCGAAGACGAACTGAAGATGCTGCGCGTCATCCGCCGCATCCGCGAGACGGCTCCGCTGGCCGTGCGCGCCACGTTCCTCGGCGCCCATGCCGTGCCGCGGAACTATATCGGCCGGCAGGAGGAGTACGTGGAGCTGGTCTGCAACGAAATGCTTCCGGCCGTGGCGGCCGGGAAACTGGCCGATTTCGTCGATGTCTTCTGCGACGAAGGGTTCTTTACCGTGGAACAGACGGCCCGCATCATGAAGGCCGGACGCAAGCTGGGCATGCAGCCGAAGATTCACGCCAACGAACTGGCCGTTTCGGGCGGCGTGCAGGTGGGCGTGGAGTACGACGCCCTCTCGGTCGATCACCTCGAACGCATGGGCGAAGCGGAGATTCGGGCGCTGCGCGGCGCGGTGACCTCTCCGACGATGCTGCCCGGCGCGGCGTTCTTCCTCGGCATGAGCTATCCGCCGGCCCGCGAGATGATCCGCGCGGGGCTGGGCGTGGCGCTGGCTTCGGATTACAATCCCGGCTCGTCGCCTTCGGGCGATATGCGCATGGTCGTGTCGCTGGCCTGCATCCGCATGAAGATGACCCCGGCCGAAGCGATCAACGCCGCGACGCTCAACGGCGCTTACGCCATGGGCCTGAGCCGCAGCTACGGTTCCGTTACTGTAGGTAAAGTCGCCAATTTCTTCATCACCAAACCGATACCTTCGGTCGAATTCTTGCCTTATGCCTATACGACGCCGCTCATCCGCCGGGTATTCCTGCGCGGCGAGGAGTATGTGGCGTAGTTTTTGACCCGGAGGGATTCGTATGCGATTATTGATTTTAACAATCGGTCTCCTGCTGTCGGGAGCCGTAAACGGACAGAATATGAAACCGCTGACACCGGAAGAGCGACGTGTGATCGTCGACAAAGGTACCGAAGCGCCCTTTACGGGCCGATATTATGACCACCGCGAGGCGGGCGTATACCACTGCCGCCAATGCGGCGCGCCGCTGTACCGTTCCGCCGACAAGTTCGACGCGGGGTGCGGCTGGCCCAGTTTCGATGACGAGATTCCGGGCGCCGTGATGCGGACGCCCGACGCCGACGGACGGCGCACCGAGATCACCTGCGCCAAATGCGGAGCTCACTTGGGGCATGTGTTTTTGAACGAGGGATTTACCCCGAAGAATACGCGCCACTGCGTCAATTCGGTTTCGCTCCTCTTCGAACCCGAAGCGAAAGCCGGCGAACAGCCGGCCGCCGGAGGGGAGCAGACGCAGAAAAAGGAGGGGACCGAAACCGCGATTTTCGCCGGAGGCTGTTTCTGGGGCGTGGAGTACCTGCTGTCCAAGATGCCCGGCGTGCTGAAGGTCGAATCGGGCTACACGGGCGGCAGGACCGAAAATCCCACCTACGAGCAGGTGTGCAGCCATACCACGGGGCATGCCGAAGCGGTGCGCGTGACGTTCGATCCGGCGAAGGTGTCGTATGAAAAGCTGGCGAAGTTCTTTTTCGAGATTCACGATCCGACGCAGCTCGACGGGCAGGGTCCGGATCTCGGCGACCAATACCGTTCCGAGATTTTCTATACGACGCCCGCCCAGCAGCAGACGGCCGAAAGGCTGATCGGCGAGCTGCGCCGCAGAGGGTACGACGTCGTGACCGAGGTGACCCCTGCAGGCCGGTTCTGGCCCGCCGAAGATTATCACCAGCAGTATTACAAGCGCAAGGGAACGCTTCCGTACTGCCACGCCTATACCAAACGGTTTTAGCCGGTCCTGCCGCTGCGTCGGCCGGCCGGGAAGAAAGCCGGCGCGTTTTACAGGCCGGAGAAGACTTATGTCCGATCCGGTGTGAAACCCTCGGTCGGGTTGCCGGAAAATAAGGCTCTCCGCTTCACTGCGGGGAGCCTTGCCGTATATGCAGGCCGGACTGCGAACCTTCTGAGTTCCCGAAAACCGTCGTTGCTGTACGATCGCGTCGGACCGCCCGGCGAACCATATGGCTTTGTTTGCTCTCGAACCGTATGCAGGATGTCGGCCGGGAATTCTCCAGCGGAATTTATCCGCAGTGCCGTCTCGCCTGCCGGATCACCCCAGCTTGTCGATTTCGCCCCGCATGATGCGGGGCAGGTTTGCGCGGATCTTTTCGACCGGCCAGTTCCACCATTGCAGTTCCAGCAGCCGTGCGGCCGTTCTGTCGTCGAAACGCGGCCGTATCGTTTTGGCGGGGACGCCGCCCACGATCGTGTAGGGCGGAACGTCCCGTGTGACGACGGCCCGCGCCGCGATCACGGCGCCGTCGCCGATCCTGACACCCGCCATGATGACCGCTTCGTAACCGATCCATACGTCGTTGCCGATGACGATGTCGCCCTTGTTGTCCCACGCCGCGGCGACGTTCGCCCGGTCGAGTTCCCACTCCTCGAAGAAAAGCGGAAAGGTGTAATTGGCCAGCGAGCCGAGCGTGTGGTTCGCGCTGTTGAACAGGAACCGCGCGCCGCAGGCGATGGAGCAGAATTTGCCGATGACCAGCCGGTCCTTGTTGATCGGGTAGTGGTAGAGGACGTTGTTCTTTTCGAACTCTGTCGGGTCGTTCACGAAATCGTTGTAGATCGTGTAGTCGCCGACCTCGATACAGGGGTTGTCGATCACCGTATTCAGATAGATTGTCCGGCGGTCGTTCGTGCGGGGATATGTTTTCGTATTCATCGTGTGTTTCGTTGCGCCGCCTTTGCCGGGCCGCCGCATTTCCTGCAAAATTGCAAAAAAATCCCCGCAAACCGGCGGTCCGGCGACGAAATATTTCCGTTGCAGGAATTTGCCGCGGTATCTTGGCAGGAAAGGAGCTGCGCGGAATGCGGCTTCCGGCGGCAATTCCTGCGCCGGGAGAGTATCAACCGGGGATATATTTTCTACATTTGCAGCCGTAAATCCGTTTTATGGAACGTGCAAAAGGTATTCTCTATGCGGCGCTGTCGTCGTCCACTTTCGGACTGGCGCCGCTCTTCACGCTGCTGCTGCTCGCCGGGGGCTATTCGCCGTTCGAGGCGCTGTCCTACCGCTGGGGCGTCGCGGCGTTGTTTCTGGGCGTGCTGGCCGTGTTTTCGGGACGGAGTTTCCGGCTGGGCCGCCGCGAACTGGTCACCGTCTTCCTGCTGAGCCTTTTCCGCGCCGCCACGTCGCTGAGCCTTATCATCGCCTATCAGCATATCGCCAGCGGTGTTGCGTCGACCATTCATTTCATGTATCCGCTCGCCGTGGCTCTCGCCATGATGTGTTTCTTCCGCGAGAAAGGCTCTGCGTGGGTTTTCGCCGCTATCGGCATGTCCGTCGTCGGCGCGGTGCTGCTCTCGCTGGGGAATGTCGATTTCACGGTGGAAAATAGCGCGCTCGGCATGGTTTCGGCCTGCGTTTCGGTCTTTTCATACGGCGGCTATATCGTCGGGGTGCGCAAGAGCCGGGCCGTGGAGATCGACTCGGCGGTGCTGACCTGCTATGTCATGGGGCTGGGGGCGCTCTATTTTATCCTCGGCGGCCTGCTGACGGGCGGCGTCCGGATCGAAACCGACGGCATGACGTGGCTCTGCATCCTCGGTCTCGCGCTTCCCGCCACGGCCCTCTCCAACATGACGCTGGTGCAGGCGATCAAGCGCATCGGCCCGACGCTGACTTCGATTTTCGGAGCCTTGGAGCCGCTGACGGCCGTCGTCATCGGCGTCGCGGTCTTCGGCGAACCTTTTACCGCGCAGGGGGCCGCGGGGATTCTGCTGATCGTGGCCGCCGTGAGCGTTGTCGTTCTCCGCACCGGCCGCCGGCCGCAATAGGACTTCGCAGCCGCCTGTCCGGCCGGACCGATTTCGCCGCGCGGCGTCGGCAGATTTGTGCCGGAAAAGGCAGGGAAGAGATACCGGCATGACAGCGTAAGGCCGTAGCGAAACGCCGGGCGCGCCGAAATTTGCGGCCGGGAAAAATAGAGCGGGGAGATTGACCGTTATTACAATATGATTATCAGCGCCAGCCGCCGGACCGATATTCCGGCTTTCTATGCCCCGTGGTTTTTCAACCGCCTGCGGGAAGGGTATCTCATGGTGCCCAACCCCTTCAACCCCAAGGCCGTCAGCCGGATCAGCCTCGATCCGGCCGTGGTGGACTGCATCGTCTTTTGGACTAAGAATCCGGCGCCGATGCTTCCGCGGCTCAGGGAGCTGGAACGCTATAAATACTACTTCCAATTCACGCTCAACCCCTATGGCGCCGACGTGGAGAACCGCCTGCCGGATCTTTCCCGGCGGATCGAAACTTTCAAGCGGCTGTCGGACGCAATCGGCCGCGACCGGGTGATCTGGCGTTACGATCCGATTCTGACCAACGGGAAATACGACGTCGGGTTCCACTGCGAAGCCTTCGCCCGAATCGCCCGTGCCCTGCGCGACCATACCGCGAAGTGCATGCTCGGATTTATCGACCATTACCGCCATATTCGCGGTGCGCTGGGTGAGCTGGGCGTCGGTCCGCTGCGCCGGGACGAGATCGAAGTCATGGCGCAGTCGTTCGTCCGGACGCTGGAACCGTACCCGATTGCGCTGGAAACCTGCACCGTGAAGGTCGATCTGCGTCATCTGGGGATTCCGTCCGGAATGTGCATCGACCGCGGGCTGGTCGAGCGGATCGCCGGTTATCCCATAGTTGCGAAAAAAGACAAAAACCAACGGCAGGTGTGCAACTGCATCGAAAGCATCGACGTCGGCACGTACGAAACCTGCCTGAACGGCTGCGCCTACTGCTATGCGATCAAAGGCAACTACAACACGGCGGAATACAACCGCCGCAGGCACGATCCCGACTCCCCGCTGATGATCGGCCGGGTGGGCGGGGACGATGTGATCAGGGAGCGCGAAATGAAGAGCCTGCGGTGCGAACGGCGGCTGCCGTTTTAGCGCGCCGGAACCTCTTCCGCTTCGTGTCGTTTCGATATTTTGCCCCGAAGCTGTTCGTAGGTGCAGTTCAGGATTTCATAGCGGTCGATTGCCTTGGTTTCGCGGTTGGTCTGAACCAGATAGCAGCGGCGTCCCCAAGCTTCGATCGTGTAATTGCACTTCTCCGATTCGCGGACCATCGAGTGTCCGTCCATCAGGTTCCAGAAAATGTGCCTCAGTACATTGGCGTAGCCTGCGAAAGACATCTGCTGTCCGCGCAGGTCTTTGAAATAGACGTCGTTGAAGTTTTCTCTTGCCCGTCCCATAATCGTTCGGTTTTAAGTTTCGGCAAAGATACGCGGCCGGAATGACAGGTTTTGACACGCTGCCGATTGTCGTCGCAAATATCGCCATACCGCCTTTTAGCTATTTCCGCAATTCGAGCACCTTCCGCAGCCGATCAAGCTCTTCGGCGAGCAGCGTGCGCGGGCAGGCGATATTCAGCCGGATGAAGCCTGCGCCCGCCGCACCGTACATCGTGCCCGAATTGACGCGCAGTCTGCCCTTGGCGAGCAGACGTTCCGCCAGTTCGTCCGACGCCAGTCCCGCGGCCCGGCAGTCCGCCCACACCAGATAGGTACCTTCCAGCGGCAGTACGGGGCAGTGCGGCAGGTGCTGCGCGAAGTACTCCCGCAGGAAAAGGTAGTTGGCGTGCAGGTATTCGTTCAGTGCGTCGAGCCACTCCGCGCCCCGGTCGTAGGCGGCGATCAGCGCGTCGATCGCCAACGGACCGATTTCGCCCGTTTCGTTGATGCGTAACGCCTTTTCGATTTTTGCGCGCACCGTTTCGCCGGCTGCGATGATATTGGCGACCTGCAGTCCGGCGAGGTTGAACGCCTTGCTGGGCGAGCAGCAGGTGACCGAATTGTGCAGGAACTCTTCGCCGAGCGATGCGAACGGCGTGTAGCGGAATCCCGGCATGACCAGCTCGCAGTGAATTTCGTCGGCCACGACGAAGACGCCGTTGCGCAGACAGATTTCGCCGATCCTGCGCAGCTCCTCCGGCGACCAGACACGCCCGGCCGGATTGTGCGGGTTGCACAGCAGCATCGCTTTGACCTCAGGATCGGCTGCCTTGCGCTCCAGATCGGCGAAGTCGATCGTATAGGCGCCGCCGCGGTAGGTCAGGTCGTTTTCCGCCGTCCGGCATCCGCTGTTGCGGATCGAGATGAAGAAGTGGTTGTAGACGGGCGTCTGAACCAGAATCTTGTCGCCCGGTTGCGTCAGGGCCTTCAGAATGGCCGAAAGCGCCGGAATCACACCCGTCGTATGGAGTATCCACTCCGGCTCCGTGCGCCAGCCGTGACGCCGTTCGAACCACTTCACGACTGCGTCGTAATAGGCCTGCGGCGCCTGCGCATAGCCGAATATACCGTGCTCGACCCGCCGCCGCAGCGCTTCGACGACGGGCGGCGCCGTACGGAAATCCATGTCGGCCACCCACATGGGCAGTATGTCGGGATCGCTGTCCAGCTCCCATTTGACCGAGTGCGTCCCGCGGCGCGGGACTATTTCGTCGAAATCGTATTTCATCGTCGCATGTTCTTCGTTGTTATATAATACGTCGCGCCGCCCGCCGATGTTTCAGCGGGGCGGGGGATTTTTGCGGCGGGGCGCTATTCCTCCCGGTAGACCTCGCCCCGCAGGGCGTCGTCGGAGTAGACGTGCAGGCTGTGGCCCGTGTCGCTCAGGCAGGTGATGCGGTGTATGTGGTTGTCGAAACGCCCCGGCGCCCCTACGGCGAAGAATGCGCAAGGCCCCTCCACGACGGCGCTCTCCGTCAGCCGCGCCGCACCTCCGGCCGCAGGTTCGAATATTTCGAGCCGGAAGGTGCCGTCGGCAATGTGATAGCCCGCGAATTGGGGATGCGCATGGATGCTGGTCCGGTTGCCGTTTTTCCAGCTCATCACGATCGCCTCCCAGCCGGTGGCGGGGCAGCGTCCGAGGTAGGTGCGCCGGTATGCCGTGTCGGAATAGTCGTCGAACGCGGTCAGGGGATGCGTTTGCAGCCAGCCGAGGATATACGCCCGAATCTGCTGTCCGAGGGCGTCGTCTATCGTTTTTGCGGCGGTCGTCTCCAGCAGGCCGGAGAAGAAATCCCCGAAGCCCGCGGCTGCGGCGGAACATTCGGGCAGGTTGTCGGCGAGTGTCGTCTTTTTCATAATCCGTGTGAAATCCGATATGTTGCAAAAATAGCGGAAATAGGGCGGGCCGCCTACAGCAAAAATACTTATTTCCCGTCCGGCGGCGCCGAGACCGGAACCTGCGGGGGCAGGGCGGTTCCGCCGCCGCGGCCTCCCTGCGGCCGTTCTATTCCCTGCGCAGGCAAAAAAGCAAACTTTTTCATGCAATAATCATTTCTGACAGACAGCGAGTTATGAATCTGTGCGGTTTTCTTTTTTCGAAAAATCCCCGAAAGCATTTGCCGATTAAAAAAATTACACTATCTTTGCACTCGCAATAACCGGAATGGTGCGTTAGTTCAGCTGGTTAGAATACGTGCCTGTCACGCACGGGGTCAGGGGTTCGAGTCCCCTACGCACCGCCAGCAAATCGAAAATCTCCGATCGAATCCGATCGGAGATTTTTTTTTTGGAGCAAGTTTATCGGGGTGCGGCTTCCGCTGTAAAATCAATTTCTTATCTTTGCACTACAAACTTTTCGATGATGAGCCTGCGAAAAACACTACTTTTCCTCTTCCTGATACATGTGTATTGCGGCATGGCCGCAGCGGCCCTCCGGCAGTCCGGCCGGGATGTCGATTCGCTGATCGAATACGCCACCGGCGAGAGCAAAAAGGGGAATTTCGACGAAGTGGCCGTCGTCGCGGGCCGGCTGATGGAGCTGGGGCGGGAGCGGGACGACCGAAAAGCTTCGCTGTACGGTCTGATCTACACCGGACATGTGTTGGCGCGCGAAGTCAGCGATTCGGTGAAGTACTATTACGGCCGTGCGCTCGATCTGGCGGCCGGGCTGAATGATTACCGCGCCCTTGCGGCGATCAACAATGCGCTGGCCATCTACACCTCGGAGATGGAGATGAATTACCTCGAAGGGCTTTCGTACTTCATGAAAGCGCTCAAGTATGCCGAACAAAGCTCCGACAAACACTCCTATCCGGTCATTCTGAACAATATAGCAATGGCCCATTACCTGCGCAATGATCCCAACGGACTGAAATACTCGCTCGAAGTCATTGATATAGGTACTGCCAACGACGATCCGCTGCTGCTCTATTCCGGCTCCTTCGTCACGGCTTACATGTATTATCTGCTGGGGGATTATGCCGCTGCGCTCGATCATATCGGCAGGGCGCTGGACGTCGGCGGAAAGTACATCGAGTACGCCGAAGCCTACAGTCTCTATGCCAACATACTGGTCCGGGTCGGGCGTGAGCGCGAGGCGACCGCCTATTACAAACGTTCGCTCGAACATGTCGGCACCGAGAAAAGCAACACGCTGGCATACCTCAATTACGGCAGTTATCTGATCGGGAAGGGCGCCGCGGCCGAAGCCGCCGAGGTGCTGGAGAAGGGACTCGACTTCGTCAACAAGCGCAACAACGCCTTCTACCGCTATCAGCTCTACGAGAAACTCTCCGAGGCTTACGAGCTGGCCGACCGACCGCGCACGGCGCTCAAGTACTACAAGAACTACCACCACGAATTCGACAGCATATTCAACGTCGAGCGGGAGCGGGCCATAAACGAGCTTCGCGTGCAGTACGAATCCGAAAAACAGGAGAAGGAGCTGCGCGAAAAGGAGCTGGACCTTCTGCGCGAGAGACAGAAGCTGAACGTTACGGTTTTCGTCGTGGTGATCTTGGCCGGACTGCTCGCCGCACTGTTCATCACCTATTGGCGCAAGAATCAGCGTTACCGTCAGATCGTAAGGCAGCAGCACGAACTGATCCGCAGGGAGCAGGTGATCGAGAAACTCTACGGACAGTCGGACGGCAGCGGAAAATACACGGTCTCGTCGCTCTCCGACGAGAAAGGGCAGGCGCTGTTCGCGGAATTCGAACGGCTGATGAAAACCGACAGGATATACCGGGAGCGGGACATAACCATCGACAAGGTCGCCGACCGGCTCGGAACCAACCGCTCCTACCTTTCGCGGGCGATCAACGAGAACGGCGGAATGTCCTTTTCGCAGTACATCAACTCCCGCCGCATCGGCGAGGCCCGGCGCATACTCTCCGAAACGGACAACGACATACAGATAAAGGTGCTGGCCTACGAGCTGGGATTCGCGACGCCCGAAACCTTCTCGTCCACCTTCCGGAAGGCGATCGGCATGCTGCCGACCAAATTCAGGGAGGAGATGAGGAAGATGTACGGCAGTGCGCGCAAGGCCGATTGACGCAAGGATTCGACACCCCGAAACATCAATTTACGTTTCAACGGTCGAATCCGTTTGTATTTCCCGGAACCGTCGTCTAATTTTGTAGACATGTTCCGGGAACATCCATTTTAAAACCTTTTCATTATGACGATTCAACTCCTTCTAAAAAGATTTTTTCTGTTGGCGGCCCTGTTTTCACTGGCTTTGACTCCGGGATGCGGAGGCGACGATCCGGCCGAAGATCCCGGTTCGGGATCGGTTCCGGAGCCCGAACCCGATCCTAAGCCCGACGAGCCGGAAGAGTACGCCGTGAAGTTCGCCCCGTCGTTCGTCGCTCCGGCTTCCGGTTCGCAGATCGGGATTTTCGGATATGAGACGGGCGACACGCCGTGGAGCGTCGATGCGGTGCCGAATTTCATGTGCAACCAGCTGCTCGAAAACGTGGACGGGGAGTGGACGTACGATCCCGTGAAGTACTGGCCGGAAAGCAGCACCGGCAAGTTGTCGTTCTTCGCCTGCTCGCCCTATGCAGCGGCCGGCAGCGGACTTTCACTGAGCGATTCCTCCCGTCCGGGAGCTCCCGTGCTGGAGTACGAGATGCCCTCGGCCACGGAGTGTCACAATGACATATGTATCGCCGCCCCGCAGCTGAACCTGACGCGCAGCGAAGAACCCGTCGCACTGGAGCTTCGCTCCGTGATGTCCAAAATCGGATTCAGGATCAAAGGGCAGGGCGAGAAGATCTCCGGAATCGCCGTGCGGGGTATTCAGTGGCAGGGGAGTATTGCGCTGGACGCCGAAAACCAAGGCTCCATGACATGGTCCACCACTTCCGATTTTTCGACCACCGAATACGAGCTGAAACTCAAATGCGACGCAGGGCAGGAGTACGCAACCGCCTCCGAGACCATGACCGATGTCACGGCCGAAGGAGGACATCTCTATCTGATTCCCCAGAATATCACCTACAACGCCCGCATCGTGGTTACGGTCGACGGCACCAAGCTGGGATTCCCCTTCGAAGACCTGTTCCAGCTCTTGCCGGGGCAGGAGTATACCATAGACCTCGTCATTCCGGGCAGCAAGCCGCTCGACTATACCGACAACGCCATGCCGGCGTTCCTGCTGGCGCCCGTGGATGCGGCCGAAGCCGCCAATGTGAGCTGGGCCGATGCGAAGAGCGCCTGCGAGGCTTCCGGCTACCGCCTGCCCACCTATAACGAAGGGCTGATGATACTTTTCTACATGAACGGCATGGAGAAAAACAACCTGCGCTTCGCCTCCTACTGGACTTCGACGACCTCGCTGGAAGATCCGACGGGCCAGAGCGCAATGGGTTACAACATCATGCCGTGGATGGGACTCTACATGCCGAAGGTCGGCATTACGGCCGCGAGGTGCGTGAAAGACGCGCCCGGCGGAGGGAAGAAGTATCCCTACGTCGATACGAGCCGTCCGGAAGGCCCCGTCATCGTCTCCCGCGATGCCGACGGCGGCGTGATTCCTTCGGCCTACAACTCCGCTTTCGGAGCGGAGCTTCAGGTGTTCCACGACAACTGGACGACCACGCCCGATCACGACTGGGGCACCGATGCCGACCGCATACCCCGGAAGCTGCAGGTGGCCAACGCCGACGCTGCTGCAGGCAAGGTCGTATGGAGCGGCTTCGTATGTCCGCAGGGCTGGCGGAGGCCGACCATGATGGAGATGACGCTCATATACACCATGGGCGGTGCGGTCGAAAGCTCCTACGGAGCCGACAATGCGCCCGTGGCCGAAACCCCGCTGTACGGCGTGAGCGGATTCACTCCGCTGAATGCCGATTATTATTGGGTGGCCAGCATGGCCTCCAGCCGCGGCGGCAGGAACCCGGCTACGTGGTCCTTCGCCGGAACTCCCCGCAATGGCGGCGGAACGACCACCGGACCCGACGCCAACTATATAAGGTGCGTGCGGGACGTCGAATAGCCCCGTCCTGTTTTACGTACGATGCAACGGTCTGCTCCGTTACCGGCATCCCGAAAGATGCCGGCGGTGGGGCAGACCTTCGTTTGGAGCCGCGCCGAATCGGATTTTTCGTCCGGAAGCGTGTAAAAGTGTTGAAAATATATTTGCAGTTTCGGTTTTTTGTATTATCTTTGCACTCGCAATAACCGGAATGGTGCGTTAGTTCAGCTGGTTAGAATACGTGCCTGTCACGCACGGGGTCAGGGGTTCGAGTCCCCTACGCACCGCCAGCCGACCGGAGTCGGCAAATGAAAAACCTGCAACTTGGAGTTGCAGGTTTTTTCGTTTGCAGGGGTGCCGGGCGGAAGACAGGGCGGATTTTTGCGGGCAGCTCCCGTATGCGGGATGTTGCCGATTTTTCCGTTGTCCCGCCGGCGGGGCGTATGAAATCGCCTGTCTGCAAGTATGTTGGAACGTGCCGGCCGCCGGGGAGCCGGATTTTTCCGCTAAAAGGGGCGATGCGGCGACAACGGATGCCCGGCACCTGTTTTGCCCGTGCCGCCAAGAGGGCCGTACAGCCGCGGGGGCTGGCGCCGAATCCCGTTCCCGACGCTTAGGGTTTCCGGAAGAAGGAGAACTGCACGCTCCCGTAGCTCCTTTGCTGCCAGAATTCCGGATATGCGGAGAAGTCCATCTTCTTCGAATGTTCGAAAATCAGCACGCCTTCAGGACGCAGCAGGTCGTTTTCGAGCACCAGCCTTACGACCTGCTCGCTGCCCTCCAGATCGTAGGGGGCGTCCGAGAAAATCACGTCGAACTGTTTCGGACAGCTTTTGAGGTAGAGGAAGACGTTGGCTTTGACCGCATAGAGGTTCCCGATGCCCAGCTGCGCCGCCGTCTGGCGGATGAAGTTGTAGTGTACCGGATTGATTTCCACCGAGGTTACGCTCCGCGCTCCGCGCGATGCGAACTCATAGCTGATCGAGCCGGTTCCCGCGAAGAGGTCCAGCACGTCGCACTCCTCGAAATCCAGCAGATTGCCGAGGACGTTGAAGAGGTTCTCCTTGGCGAAATCGGTCGTCGGCCGCGCCCGCAGGTTGCGGGGCGGGTTGATGGCCCGGCCCTTGTATTTTCCGCTTACTATTCGCATACGATCTGTCTGAAATATCCGCCGAGCTTCCGTTTCAACGCCCGGCCGTCGCCGCTTCCGATGCGAAGCGTGTAATCCCTGAGCCGGAATTCGCTTCCGAGCCGTTCGAGCATGTATAGCAGGTCGGCCTCGTCGGGGGCGGGTACGACCTCCGCAAAACGCAGTTTGCCGTCGTATACCTTTATATATAACAGTCCCGCGGCGTAATACATCCACACGGTCGGAACGCTTGCCTGCGGTACGCAGAGCAGCGGGGTGGTGTAGCGCGCACGGTCGCCGAGGCGTTCATGCACCGCAGCCAGCGCATCTTCCGCCGCGGCCATGACGGCGACGGCATTCTGCTGCGGCGCGCTCCATACGGCGCGCTCTCCGGGCAGTGCGGCCATGCCGGCGGCGGCCAGCAGTTCCCCGGCGCACGCTTCGTCGAAAAACTCCTCCGGCACGAGCGTCGTCCGGGGCGTCAGCAGTTCGACCTCCACGGGACCGTCGCCCGGAAACTCCCCGGACAGCGCAGGCGCCGAAAAAGAGTGTCCATCCAACGTTAGCTGAATGGACACCTTGTTTATGGATTGCGGAGTGTTACTCCCAGTTGCCTGCTTCATTGTTGGCTGCCTCCATTGAACCGAACTTGACACCGGCGTAGCGGTTGAAGTTGTTCTCCTCGTCGTCGATCAGGTTGATGATCTCCTGACGGTAAGCCACCGTGTCGAGGAACATTTTGTACGGCGCGCGGCACTCCACGATGGGCACCGTCACGTTCGATGCGACGGCCGAACCGGCTTCCATGATGAACTGAGCCTGCTTGTCGGTGGTGGGGATGTAACGCAGGTCCTCTACGTCCTGACGCGAAAGGCGTTTGGGCGAGAAGATGGTGTCGATAACGGCTACCGTGAATTTCTCGACGTTCTTCTTGTTCATCTTCTTCAGCATGGCCATACCCACCGAGTCGTCTTCGTCGACGATCTTACGCTCAAGCTCCAGAGAATCGTTCAGGATAAACGATGCGAGTGTATCGAAGCTGCCCGTAAAGCGCTGGTACTTCGACTTGAACGCGCGCTGCGCAGTACGGATGTCCTTGATGCGGTCGATGACCTGGGCTTTCTTGGCCTTCATCTCCTGCTCGAAACGGATCGGGGTCGAAATCTGGTCGTAGATAACGTAGACCAGCGCCACGATAACTACAGCAAGAATGATTTGAGCGATTTTTTTCATTTTTTAAGCTAATCTAATATTTGTTTGTAATTTTGTACAAAATAAACCGACGCATGTTTAGCACACGTATTGCGACCCAAATTTACGCTAAAATTTGTTTTGAAACAACTTCTGGGCAAAAAAAAATTATAGAAAAGTTGTCCGAATATCTCGCAGACGACGATTTTTCCCGGATTTTTGTCCTGAACGGGTATGCGGGTACGGGCAAAACGACCCTGATCGCGGCGCTGGTCGGTGCGCTTAAGGATTTGAATATCAAACCCGTTCTGCTGGCTCCGACGGGACGGGCCGCCAAGGTGCTGGCCCAATACGCTCAGGAAAAGGCACTTACTATCCACAAGCGGATTTACCGGCAGCGGACCAACGCCGATTACGAATCGAAATATTCGCTCAACATCAACACCGAAAAGGGGGCCGTTTTCATCGTGGACGAGGCTTCGATGCTGTCAGACGCTCCGGGCGACGGGGCGCTGTTCGGTTCCGGATCGCTGCTGGAGGACCTCGTGCAGTATGTCCGCAGCGGCCGCGCGTGCCGTCTGATTCTGGTCGGCGACAGCGCCCAGCTGCCGCCCGTGGGGGCCGATTGCAGCCCGGCGCTCGACCCGTCGGTGCTGGCCCGCTTCGGCGACGTGGAGTACGGTACGATGGACGAGGTCGTGCGTCAGGAGGCCGAGTCGGGCATTCTGTTCAACGCCACGCTGGTGCGCTGCATGCTCGAAAACGGCATCTACGAGATTCCGCACTTCGAAACGGACTATCCCGACATCGAGGCGGTCGAAGGCGGGGAGTTTCTCGACAAACTGCAGGATTGCTACGCCAAGTACGGCCGCGACGAAACCATCGTCATCACCCGCTCTAACAAGCGCGCCAACCGTTATAACGAAGGTATCCGCCGCAACGTGACGTTCGCCGAGGAGGAGATCGAAAGCAACGACATGCTGATGGTGGTGAAGAACAACTACTATTTTACGGAGCGGAACAAGGATTGCCCCATGCACTTCATCGCCAACGGCGACATCGCGCGGCTCAAGCGGCTGCGGCGCTACGAGGATTTCTACGGCTTCCGCTTTGCGGACGTCGTGCTCGAATTCCCCGATTACGAGGATGCCGAGCTGGAGTGCAAGATCCTGCTCGACACCATCGCTTCGGAATCCCCGTCGCTCACGCGCGAGGAGTCCACGCGTCTTTTCTACGAGGTCGAGAAGGATTACCTCGACGTCAAAAGCAAGCTCAAACGCTTCAAGGAGATACGTGAAAATCCGCACTTCAACGCCCTTCAGGTGAAGTTTTCCTACGCCGTGACCTGCCACAAGGCGCAGGGCGGACAGTGGCGGGCGGTCTTCGTCGACCGCTGCCTGTTCGGCGACGAGCCGATGACGCGCGACATGCTGCGCTGGCTCTATACGGCCCTGACGCGCGCCACGGATAAATTATATCTTGTAAATTTCGATGAAAAATTCTATGAATAGCGAACTCCATCCGCTCGAACCGTTTCTTCCCGCCAACGCCCGCATTCTGATGCTGGGCAGTTTCCCGCCCAAGCGCATCCGCTGGTCGATGGACTTCTTCTATCCCAACCTGCAGAACGACATGTGGCGCATCGTGGGCTACCTCGCCGCGGGGGACAAGTCGCACTTCCTGATGCCCGGCGGGCGGAAGTTCGACAAGGAGCGCATCGAGGCGTTCTGCCGCGAGCGGGGGATTGCGCTGTACGATACGGCGGTCGAAGTTATCCGACTGAAAGACAATGCGTCGGACAATTTTCTTCAAGTGGTGCGCGAGGTCGATCTGGCGGCTTTGCTGGCACGCATTCCCCACTGCCGCACCCTCGTTACGACGGGGCAGAAGGCGACCGATACGCTGCGCGCCGTCACGGGCTGCGGCGAACCAGCCGTGGGCGAAAGCGTGGCTTTCGAATATGCCGGACGCAGCATGCGGCTGTGGCGCATGCCGTCGTCGTCGAGGGCCTATCCGCGGCCGGTCGAGTGGAAGGCCGGATTTTACCGCAAAGTGTTCGAAGATAATGAAATTCTGTAATATACGGCACTCCTTCGTAGCAGATAAACCGAAAATAATTTCCCGTTTAGGCTTGGTAGGACCGCTAAATTCCGTTATCTTTGTGTGAAAATAACATACAATTTTTTATTGTGAACGCAGAAAAGAAAATAGAAAAAAAATATGTCGAGACCCCCCTGATGAAGCAATATTACTCCATCAAGGCGGTGCATCCCGACGCTATCCTGCTTTTCCGGGTCGGCGACTTTTACGAGACTTTCGGCGAGGACGCGATCAAGGCCAGCGGCATTCTGGGCATCACGCTCACACGGCGCGCCAACGGCTCGGCCACCTATGTCGAGCTGGCCGGATTTCCCTACCACGCCATCGACACCTACCTGCCCAAACTGGTGCGGGCGGGCGAACGTGTCGCCATCTGCGAACAGCTGGAGGATCCTAAGCAGGTCCGGGGACTGGTCAAGCGCGGCGTTATCGAGCTGGTGACGCCGGGCGTGGTGCTGGGCGACAATATACTGGCCAACAAGGAGAACGCCTTTCTGGCGTCGGTCTATTTCGGCCGTCAGACCACGGGCGTGGCGTTCCTCGACATCTCGACGGGCGAGTTCTACGTGGCCGAAGGTTCGGAAAACTACATCGACAAACTCATCTCCAACCTCGCGCCCAAGGAGGTCATCTACCAGCGCGGCTACGAAGACCGTTTTTCCGACGCTTTCGGGTCGAAACTCTATACCTACCGTCTCGACGAATGGGTTTTCTCCGAGGAGGTGAACCGCGAAAAGCTCTGCAAGCAGTTCGGCACCCGCTCGCTCAAGGGATTCGGCGTCGATCACTTCACCAGCGGTCTCTCGGCCGCCGGGGCGATTCTCTACTACCTCGAATTCACCGAGCACCGCGACATCGCGCACATCACCTCCATATCGCGTATCGATCAGGAGGATTACGTCTGGGTCGACAAGTTCACGATCCGCAACCTCGAACTCTTCTCGTCGAACGGCGCCCGCGAGAAGTGCAGTTTCGCCGACGTCATCGACCGTACGCTGACGCCGATGGGCGGCCGTCTGCTGAAACGGTGGATCGCCATGCCGATCAAGGACCCCGTGAAGATCGGGGAGCGGCTGGACGTGGTCGAGAAATTCGTCCGGGACGCCGATCTGGCCGACGTCGTGCGCGAGCAGGTGGCGCTGGTGGGGGATATGGAGCGTATCGCTTCGCGCATCGCCGCGGCGCGCGTCACGCCCCGCGAGCTGGTGCAGCTGAAAAACTCGCTTTTCGCCGTCGAGCTGCTCAAGGCCGCGCTCGAATCGACCGACGACGCGCAGCTGCACGCACTGGCCGGACAGATCGACCTGCTGGAAGGGGTGCGCGACCGCATCGCCCGCGAGATCTATCCCGATCCGCTCAACAACCAGATTCAGAAGGGCGGCGTGATCGCCGACGGCGTGGACCCCGAACTGGACGACCTGCGCCGCATCGCCCTCCACGGCAAGGACTATCTGGCCCGCATCCAGCAGCGCGAGAGCGAGGCGACGGGCATTCCTTCGCTGAAAATCAGCTACAACAACGTCTTCGGCTACTATATCGAGGTGCGCAACGCCCATAAGGAGAAGGTGCCGGAGACGTGGATCCGCAAGCAGACGCTGGCCAACGCCGAACGCTATATCACCGAGGAGCTGAAGGAGTACGAAGAGAAGATCCTCGGCGCCGAGGAGAAGATGCTCGTCATCGAACAGCGCATCTATGCCGACATCATCGCCCACATAAGCCGCTCGCTGTCCTCCCTGCTGCGCGATGCGGCCGTCGTGGCCCGCATCGACTGCCTGCAGTCGTTCGCGCGTCTGGCCTGCGAACGCCGCTACGTGCGTCCGGTGCTGGACGACGGCAAGCTCATCGACATCCGTCAGGGACGCCATCCGGTGATCGAGACCCTGCTGCCCGTGGGCGAGGAGTATGTTCCCAACGACGTGATGCTCGACGACAAGGAGCAGCAGATCATGATGATCACGGGTCCCAACATGTCGGGTAAGTCGGCCCTGCTGCGGCAGACGGCGCTGATTATCCTCATGGCGCAAATGGGGTCGTTCGTACCCGCCAAGTCGGCCCATATCGGCGTCGTGGACAAGATCTTCACCCGCGTCGGAGCCTCGGACAACATTTCGCAGGGCGAATCGACCTTCATGGTCGAGATGCTCGAATCGGCCAGCATCCTCAATAACATATCGGACCGCAGCATCGTCCTGCTGGACGAGATCGGCCGCGGCACGAGCACCTACGACGGCATTTCGATCGCATGGGCCATGGTCGAGTACCTGCACAACCATCCGTCGGCGCATGCCAAGACGCTTTTCGCCACGCACTACCACGAACTGAACGAGATGGAGCAGATGTGTCCGCGCGTAAAGAACTACCATGTGAGCGTCAAGGAGATGGGCAACCAGATCGTCTTTCTGCGCAAGCTCGAAAGGGGCGGCACGGAACATTCGTTCGGTATCCACGTCGCCCGCATGGCCGGCATGCCGGTGTCGGTGGTGTCGCGCGCCGACGAAATCCTGCGCAACCTCGAACTGGTCTACGGCAACAACGAAATCGTGCCCAGCCGGAGCATCAAGAACCGCGGGAAGAAACCTTCGCCTTCGGTCAAGGAAGCCGCCGAAAACGGAGCGCCGCAGAACATGCAGCTGTCGATGTTCCAGCTCGACGACCCTGTGCTGGTGCAGATCCGCGACCAGATCAAGGGACTCGACATCAACGCCCTGACTCCGATCGAAGCGCTCAACAAACTCAACGAAATCAAGAAGATAACCGGGATATAGGCTGGCGTCTTTTATTCCGGTTCGACCTGTTTCGCGACCTATGGGCCGCACGCTCCCTGAAATCGTGCTGCGCCGCTCCGTGTGAGATTTTCCCTTCCGTGCGAAATGTCTCTTTTTGCGGCTGCGCCGGCGCAGCGTCAAAATACAAATCCCGAATCTCGCCGGAGATTCGGGATTTGTAATGAAACGGGGGCGTACTATTCGTTGCGTGCGATCAGCGAGCTGATGTTCTGAATCAGCATCGCCACGGCCACCGAGTTGAAGCCGCCTTCGGGAATGATGACGTCGGCGTATTTCTTCGAAGGTTCGACGAACTCCTCGTGCATCGGCTTCACGGTCGAGGTGTACTGCGTGATGACCGACTGCATCGTACGTCCGCGCTCGCAGACGTCGCGCAGGATGCGCCGCGCAAGGCGGATATCGGCATCCGTATCGACGTATACCTTGATGTCCATCAGATCGCGCAGCTCCTTGTTCTCGAAGATCAGGATGCCGTCGACGATGATTACCTTCGAAGGCTTTACGCTCACGGTCTCCGTCATGCGGTTGTGCTCGACGAACGAATAGACCGGATGTTCGATCGGAACGTTCTCCTTGAGCGCCTTGATGTGGTCCACCAGCATCTGGGTGTCGAATGCCTGCGGGTGGTCGTAGTTGAGCTTCGTGCGCTCCTCGTAAGTCAGCTCCGGATGCGCCTTGTAGTAGTAATCGTGGCAGAGCGTTACGACGTCGTCGCCCTCGAAAGCCTCCTGCAGACGCTTGACGAGGGTCGATTTTCCTGAGCCGGTTCCTCCGGCGACTCCGATAACGGTAACTTTCATAGTGTCGGCCAATTAGTGCGGTTATATAAAGAAAAGGATCGCACCTTTCGCAAGGGCAATCCTCTTCCTGATTTCGATTATGCGTCAATGTTCGCGTAATGTGCGTTCTTCTCGATGAATTCGCGGCGGGGCGGCACTTCGTCGCCCATCAGCATCGAGAAGATACGGTCCGCTTCGGCGGCGTTCTCGATATTGACCTGACGCAGAATGCGCGTGTCGGGGTTCATCGTCGTGTCCCACAGCTGATGGGCGTTCATCTCGCCGAGACCTTTGTAACGCTGGATGTGCACGCCCTTGCCGAATTCGGCCGAGATGGTATCGCGCTCCTTCTCGGTCCAGCAGTAGCGCTCCTGCTTGCCCTTTTTCACCAGATAGAGGGGCGGGGTGGCGATGTAGACGTGGCCGTTCTCGATCAGCTCCTTCATCTTGCGGAAGAAGAACGTCAGCATCAGCGTTGCGATGTGGCTTCCGTCGACGTCGGCATCGGTCATGATGATGATCTTGTCATAGCGGAGTTTCTCCAGATTGAGCGCCTTGCTGTCCTCTTCGGTGCCGATCGTCACGCCCAGCGCCGTGAACATGTTCTTGATCTCCTCGTTCTCCCACATGCGATGCTCCTGCGCCTTCTCGATGTTCAGAATCTTACCGCGCAGCGGCATGATGGCTTGGAAGTTGCGGTCGCGGCCCGATTTGGCCGTGCCGCCTGCCGAGTCACCCTCGACGAAGAAGATTTCGGCGATCGAACGGTCGCGGCTCGTACAGTCGGCCAGCTTGCCGGGAAGTCCCGCGCCCGAAAGCACGGTCTTGCGCTGTACCATTTCGCGGGCGTGGCGTGCCGCATGGCGCGCCGTGGCGGCCAGAATGACCTTCTGCACGATGGCCTTGGCATCCTTGGGATTCTCCTCCAGATAGTGGCCCAGCGCCGAGGACATCGCCTGATCGACGGCGGCCGAAACCTCGTCGTTGCCCAGCTTGGTCTTGGTCTGGCCCTCGAACTGCGGCTCCTGCACCTTCACCGAAACCACGGCCGTAAGACCCTCGCGGAAGTCGTCGCCGTTGATGTCGAACTTCAGCTTCGAGAGCATGCCCGAATCCTCGGCGTACTTCTTGAGCGTACGGGTCAGCGCACGGCGGAAGCCCGTCAGGTGCGTACCGCCCTCGATGGTGTTGATGTTATTTACATAGGAGTGTACGTTCTCCGAGAAGGAATCGTTGTACTGCATGGCCACCTCCACCGGAACGCCGTTCTTCTCGGTGTCGAGGTAGATGATCTGGTCGATGATCGGCGTGCCGCGCGTGGCGTCGAGATACTGCACGAACTCCTTGAGACCCTCTTCCGAATAGAAGTTGTCGTGGACGTATTCGCCGTTCTCGTCCTTGCTGCGCTTGTCCGTCAGGTTCAGGTGGATTCCCTTGTTCAGGAACGCCAGCTCGCGCAGACGGTTGGCCAGAATTTCGTATTTGTATTCGGTCGTGAGCGTGAAGATGCTGCCGTCGGGCTTGAAGGTGATGGTGGTGCCCCGGTCGGTGCACTCGCCGACGACCTCGACCTGCGAGGTGGGCGCGCCCTTGCTGTAGCTCTGGCGGTAAATCTTGCCGTCGCGGCTGTGAATCTCCGCGATGAGCAGGGTCGAAAGCGCGTTCACGCACGATACGCCCACGCCGTGCAGACCGCCCGAAACCTTGTAGCTGCCCTTGTCGAACTTGCCGCCGGCATGGAGCACGGTCAGCACCACTTCGAGCGCCGATTTGCCCTCCTTTTCGTGGTAGTCGGTCGGGATGCCGCGGCCGTTGTCGCGTACGGTGATGGAATTATCTTCGTTGATCGTTACGTCGATGTCGGTACAGTAGCCGGCCAGCGCCTCGTCGATCGAGTTGTCGACTACCTCATAGACCAGATGGTGCAGACCCTTCTCACCAATGTCGCCGATATACATGGCGGGGCGCTTGCGCACCGCTTCGAGGCCCTCAAGGACCTGAATATTCGACGCGGAATATTCTTCTTCTTGCTTTTTTACGTTTTCTAATTCGGTACTCATCTGTTGTCTTTAAAATATCGTACAAATATACGAAATATTTCCGGATAATCCAATAGCCCAAATCCCCAAGATCAGCCCAGCTCCGCCTTGAGGTCCACCTCGCGGATTTTGCCCTGCGAGAAGAGGATGGCGCGGGCCGGATGGTTCTCTATGAGGGCGGTGTTGTGCGTGGACATCACCACGGCGCAGCCGCGGCAGGCGATCTCCTCGAAAAGCTGCATGATGCCCTCGGCCGTCACGGGATCGAGGTTGCCGGTAGGCTCGTCGGCCAGCAGCACCTGCGGGTCGTTGAGCAGTGCGCGGGCGATCACCAGACGCTGCTGCTCGCCGCCCGAAAGCTCGAAGGGCATTTTGTAGCTTTTGGCCCCCAGATCGACCAGATTCAGCACCTGATCGATCCGCTCGCGGATTTCGCTCTCGTGTTTCCAGCCCGTGGCTTTCATCACGTAATAGAGGTTCATGAAGACGTTGCGGTCGGTCAGCAGCTGGTAATCCTGAAACACGATGCCGATTCTGCGGCGCAGGTAGGGGATGTCGCGCCGTTTGAGCCTTCGCAGGTCGAAGCCGGCCACACGGCCTTCGCCCGTGAGCAGCTGCACTTCGGCGTACAGCGTTTTGAGCAGGGTGCTTTTCCCGCTCCCGACGCGGCCGAGCAGATAAACGAATTCGCCCGGCGCGACGCACAAATTCACATCGGAGAGTACCATCTCGCCCCGCTGGAGCAATTTGGATTCGGACGTGCTGCCGAACGGGTTGTCCGCATGATAAATAGCCGCGTTTTTCAGTCTTACAACGTATTTTTCACTCATAGAGCCGCTCTCTGGAATTATTTTCCAAAGATAGTCAAAATATTCGTTCCGGAAAGTTCCCGAAGCGAAAAAAAATACCTCCGGCGGGCCTCGGTCCGGTTTCGGAGAGGCGTTTGCGGATGTTTTTGTTTAATGAATCAGCCGTTTGTTTTCATAAAATAACCCCAATAATTTGCATATCCGCCCCGGCATGCCTACTTTTGTATAGACGTGCCGGGAGATTCCGGCCGGACAGTGACGCTAAAATTTATCGAATGAAAGAATACGAAATCCTGCAGGAGATCATGCGGGATGCCAAGATAGGTTGGTGGCAGGCCGACCGCAAACGTCGTATGTTCCACATATCGGAAGGGCTTCGCGATCTGCTGGGCCTTGCCACGTGCCAAGTGAGCTACGAGGAGTTCCGGGATATGATAAGCCCCGCCTACAGGGACTACGCCTTCGCTTCGGTGGGGGTGCGCGGGGGCGATTTCAACGAGGAGCGCCTTTACCCGCTTCGGGGACGGAACGGCGAGATCTGGTGCTACTGGAAACTGCTGCGCGAGGAGACCACCGAGGACGGAGGGATGCTGCTGACGGGTTATTTCCGCGTGGGCGATCCGCCGCTCGAAAAGGTCAACTCGCCCGAACGGCAGCAGATCAACGACCTGCTGTATCGGCTCAACAGCATTTCGCATACGCTGCTCTCGCTGCTGAAAACCAACGATCTGGATGTCGTCATCGACAAGATACTCACCGACGTGCAGACCATGTTCCACGGCGGCCGGGCCTATATCATCGAATTCGACCGCGAGCGCAGGACGCACGACTGCACATACGAGGTTACGGCCGAGAACGTCACGGCCGAGCAGGATTTGGTAAACAGCCTGTCGATGGACGAGGTGCCGTGGTGGACCCGGCGTATCGAGAACGGCAATCCCATCATCATCTCCTCGCTCGACGAACTGCCCGACGAAGCGTTCCGCGAAAAGGAGGTGCTCGCCATGCAGGACATCAAATCGCTGATCGCCGTACCGCTCGCCTCGCGCGACAAGGTGTGGGGATACGCCGGCATCGACATCGTGAACGAACCCCGGAGATGGAGCGGGGAGGATTACCAGTGGTTCGCGTCGCTGATGAACATCATCAGCCTCTGTATCGAGCTTCAGCGCTCCGAACGGGAGGCACAGTCCGAGCGCACCTACCTCGAAGGCCTTTACCGCCACATGCCGCTGGGTTATGCACGGCTGCAGATGCTGCGCGGCGAGGACGGCGCGCCGTCCGATTTCAGGATTTTGGATTCGAATTACGCCGCCGACAAGATCTCCGGCAGCCGCCGGGAGCGCTACATCGGCAAACGCGCATCCGAGCTGGGACTCGACATGCGGTTTTACATGCCGATTTTTTCGCAGGTGCTCGACGGCGGCGATTATGTCGAACACGATTATTACGACGAGCAATCGAAACACTGGATACACTCGATTCTCTACACGACCCACGAGGACGAGGTGATCTGTCTCTTTTCCGACACGACGGACGTGCACAACGCCCACGAAGCGCTTTTCAACAGCGAAAAGCTGCTGCGCAACATCTTCGACAACGTGCAGGTCGGCGTCGAGCTGTACGACCGGGAGGGGTATCTGGTGGACCTCAATAACAAGGACCTCGAAATCTTCGGACTCAAAACGAAGGAGGCGGTGCTGGGCGTCAATTTCTTCCGCAATCCGCTCGTTCCGCAGGAGATCCGCGAAAACGTGCGCAACGGACAGGAACAGGCTTTCAAACTCGATTACCATTTCAACCGGCTGGACGGCTACTATCCCTCCGAAAAGAAGGGGAACGTCCAAATATACACGACGGTCACCATGCTCTACGACATGTACGGCGAGCTGATCAATTTCGTGGTCATCAACATCGACAACACCGAGATCAACGAAGCCTACAGCCGTCTTGCCGAGTTCGAAAGTTCGTTTTCGCTGGTGAGCCGCTTCGGCAAGGTGGGCTATGCGCGATTCGACCTGATGACGCGCGACGGCTATGCCGTGCCGCAGTGGTTCCACAATATCGGGGAGCGGAGCGATACGCCGATGCCGCAGGTGATCGGGGTTTACGACCATGTGGATCCCGAAGACCGCGCCGCCATATTCCGGGAGATCGGGCGCGTCAAGGCGGGCGAATCCAACGGCTTCACGCTCGACCTGCGCGTCACGCCCGAAGGCGAACCGACGGGATGGACACGTGTCAACGTGGTGCGCAATCCGCTGAACACCGACCCGTCGAAGATCGAGATGGTCTGCGTCAATTTCGACGTCACGGAGCTGAAGCAGACCGAGAAGAACCTGATCGAGGCCAAGAACAAGGCCGAGGTCAGCGACAGGCTCAAATCGGCTTTTCTGGCCAATATGAGCCACGAAATCCGCACGCCCCTGAACGCCATCGTGGGATTTTCGAACCTGCTGGCCGAGACGGACGACATCGGGGAGCGGCGCGAGTACATGCGTGTCGTCGAGGAGAACAACGAGCTGCTGCTCAAACTCATATCCGACATTCTGGACCTTTCGAAGATCGAAGCCGGCACCTTCGAGTTCAATTACGGCCGGGTGGACGTCAACCGCATGTGCGAGGAGACGGTGCGTTCGCTCAGTCTCAAGGTCAAGGACAAACCCGTCGAGCTGATCTTCGGGGAGCACGATGCGCAGTGCTGCGTGGTCGGCGACAAGAACCGGCTGATTCAGGTCATCACCAACTTCATCAACAATGCGGTGAAGTTCACCGACGAAGGCTCCATTACGCTGGGCTACCGCACGGAGGGCGGCGAACTGCTTTTCCATGTCGAAGACACCGGATCGGGCATCTCCGAAGAGCATCGGCAGAGCATCTTCGACCGTTTCGTCAAACTCAACAGCTTCGCGCAGGGCACCGGACTGGGGCTTTCGATCTCGAAGAGCATCGTCGAGCAGATGGGCGGCCGTATCGGCGTCGAATCGGAGGTGGGGCGCGGCTCCCGGTTCTGGTTCACGATTCCGGCCGTGACGTGCGACGCACCCGAAAAGAAGAACGCAGCCCCCGCACCGCGTCCGGCGGCGGTGCATGGCGACGGACGGCTGCCGCGGCTGCTCGTGGCCGAGGATACCGACAGCAACTACCTGCTGGTGTCGCTGATGCTGCGCAGGGAGTTCGACATCGTGCGCGCTTCCGACGGTGAAGAGGCCGTGAAGATGTGCCGCGAACTCAAACCCGCCGCAATTCTCATGGACGTCAAAATGCCCGGCATGGACGGTCTCGAAGCCACGCGGCGTATCCGCGCCTTCGATCCGTCGGTGCCGATCGTCGCCGTCACGGCGTTCGCCTACGACCGCGACCGGCAGAAGGCGCTCGACGCCGGGGCCAGCGAATACCTGTCTAAACCCCTTAACGGCGAACGGCTGCGGCAGACGCTCCGCGAACTGCTTTCGGAAGAATAGGACAGCTCCGGAAACAGTGGCCCTGCGGTATGCCGTCCGGCGGGATTCGGGCTGTCATGGGTGTCGTTGCGGCTCTCATACTCTGCTCATGCAGGTACGCCCGGCCGGAAACGGAAAACGGGCCGTTGCCCGACCGGCTCATAAGCGCATCGCGGAGTTTTCCGCAAACAGAGACCTGTCTGCGCCGGTTCAGCCACCCTTCCCGGCGGTGACTTGTCGCGGTGCAAGGAGACGCTCATGCAGTTGCGCGCAGTTTTTCCTGCCGGGCCGGACAAGTGCGTGAACCGGGACCGGATTCCCCGGCGCAACGCCCTTGGGCGGAGCCGAACAGACGATTTCTCCCGGTGCGGCTGCATTATTCCGAAAATTTGTACTATCTTTGCAATGTTTCCATGAGACTTTGTTTCGCAAAACGGGGGTGCCCGGTTTTGACAGCAGGCAGAGTTTGATTGTAAGCACGCCGAGCGCTGTGTGGCGGCTCGTTAATCCCGATGCTCGATTTACAAATGGCAATAACAGCTATGCACTCGCTGCCTAATTTTCAGAGAAAGTTAGCTTAATCGCCGGGTCCAAGGAGGCTTGGCGACGAGTATCCCGGAGAGTGGTTCCGCTCTTTAACCGCTTTCCATACGGGGTATCATCGATTTAGAGATAGTGCGCCGGACCGTCCCGGCCGGCGTGCGAAATTCAGGGACTGGGACCTCGGTTAGGCGGCCGCCTGCCGGACCGGGGTAGAAGGATCAAGTGGCGGCTAAGCGTGTAGAAAGCTTTCGGGTTCCCTGTTTGGACGCGGGTTCGACTCCCGCCACCTCCACAATTACTAAACGCATCTGCTTTATTTACAAGTGGGTGCGTTTTGTTGTTGTATTATTCGTTGTATTGTTCGGTTTCCTGCATGAAAAATGGATGCCGGCTCAACATTTCGGCATTCTCTTGCGCAGACACTTTTATGTATTTTAAGAATGTACTCTCTTTCGTGTGCCCGGTAATTTTCATTATGGCAATAGTTGGAACTCCCGCTTTATAGGCGTTCGTCGCAAAGGACCGACGGGCGGTGTGGGAGGAGACGAGTTTATATTTCGGGATAATTTTTTCGACGTTCTTTCCGCTTTCGTTCTTATTGATTAGAACATCTTCGGTAATTCCCGCCAGCCGGCATAATTCTTTGATCTGCTCATTGAGCTTTTGGTCGCTGATCGTATTTGTGAGATCAAATCCGCTTTCAATGATTTCCCGGACTATAGGGTGAATAGGAATAACGACCGGGATGCCGGTTTTGTGGGTCTTGATCGTGATATGCCGTCCGATATGAGCGGCACTCAAACGCGAAAAATCGGACACCCGTAGTCCGGTGTAGCAGCCGATCAGGAACAATCCCCGCGCCCGTCTCAAAGCTGTGATTTTGCGGGGAATATTCTCTCCTTCTTGGGCTTTGTTGCAAGCGGCATCCTTCTGAACCGCAGAAGGGATATCGAGGGTGTATATTTTCTCCAGCTCTTTCAGGTCGAGATATACATTATCTACCGAATCCTTTGGCGCTATAAAATCCCGGTGGTCGGTTCCGTGTTCATTGTGAAGGCGGTCGCATACGCGTGATTCCCTATATACCTGCTTTACTATTTTTATAATGTTGCCAAAATAATTCCGGGAATACCCCTGCTCGTAAAACCAATGCTGGAACCGGTTGTAAAAATCAATGTCGATTTCACTGATTTGCAGGTGACGCCGTGTGTCTTTCTCGAAGTCTCGTAATTTATGAAGCGCCTGCGTATATTTCACGACTGTCAGTTTCTCTCTGGCTATGGAATAGCGGGGGATATATATCTTTTCCAAATAATCGGTGAAATATCGCTTCTCGGTATCCGATGCCTCTTCATTGGTTGCGGTCAATTCGGCAATCTTATCTGCAAATTCTTTCGCAGCAGGGGAAATCCGTGAGTCTGTGAAATATTTCACCGTCCTCTTTCCGATTTCTTCCCACCGGTCGATTTCATCGTTTATCTTGTTTCCCTCCTTGAAATCGGCCGTCGTCCGGGCGCGCTTCTTGGAATCGTTCCAATACTTCACCGGCACACCGATTCCGATGCTCTTCTTGTACTGTTTGCCATACAAACTTACGAGCATCACGATAGTCGCTTTCGGACGGTGCTTGTTGGTGACCGTAAAGGTTATCATAGTCTGGATTCATTATGGAGCGGTAGCGTAAATTATTGCACTTCGCTGACAATAATTATCCGCTCGTATATTTTGCCCTCAAAGGTATATTCATCGGTCTTGCCGAGAACCCAGCGCCAGTCGGTGATCCGTTTGGCATCGTAGATCGACTGCCATTTACTCCAGTCTGTAGCCTTGAATTTGAAACGAAGGTTGGCTACTTGGTAAAGCTTTATTTCTCTTGATTCGCTGACGTCCGGTCGAGATGTGTCGGTCGGAGCAATTTGAGCAAAAACTTCATCGTCGGGGAAAATGTCATATGGAAGCCGGTCGTCAATGCTTAATAGACTGAATCCTCCACTTGCGTGTTTCCCTTGAACATAGAACGTCTGTACATATTCATGTCCGACTTTATACTTGGTCGTATAGGGAACCGGATCGTTGCTGCTGTCCTTGCTGCAAGCGAAAAATAAAGTTACTGCGAGAGTTATGAGAAGTTTTTGCATTGGATCGTGCGGGTAATGAATTAATGAAGAAGGTTGCGTAGGGACTCGATTTTCAGATCGAAGACACTTATATTTTCCATTTCTTTTTGATTTAATCCCTTGATATTTATACCGCATTCGGCACAAAATTCTCTGTCAATAGAATTTTTATGCCCGTTTTTGCAGATGAATTTTTCTGATTCCTTAAACATACCTTTGACACTCTCTATTTTCCCCGTGTCAGGAAGATTTTTTAGACGGGTAGCTATTACTTCCATTTCAGATAAATCTTCTAAGGAATAAAAATCTCGTTCAAAGGGCAAACACGCTATCGCCCCATGAATTTTTTTCGAATCTATGAGATGTAATACAGATTTGGGGTCAAATAGCTTATTTTCTTTAATTAATTTGATAGTGCCATTTCCAACTTCTTTGTAGAGAATTTTAATTGCTGTATCTCTATTGATTAGGCCGATATATTGTGGAAAGTTGGTTAATAGTGCATCTCTTCTTTCGGGCATATAGTCGCTATACTGCCCGGTTTGAAGGAAGGTGGATAGCAATGTAGCCGCTATTTCATCAATAGGGTTGTTTAAAAGATAATTCCATTGTTCGACAGTTGGAAGTTTGTCTTTGTTTACGGTGTCGATTATAAGACGTCGTGTAACTTCTTGGCAAAGCATTTCGTTGGAGATATTAATATTGTCTGGAGTCACTTGTTGGTTGTTAGTTTCTTTGAGTTTTAATTTAACTGCCATACCAACAGCCGAAACCATAAACATAGATTTGCTTTTGCCTGAAATTTCACCAAAATCCATTTTAACACCGACAACTGCGTCTGCTCCAATGCGGGAGGCTTTTATTTGCAGGGCTTCAACTGCAGAATTATATACTTTGTCCAGTTTATTTTGGTAGGTATTTGAGTATCCGCCAAATAAGTCTGTAAATGATGCCGCGAAATCTGAAAATAAATTCGTGCCGACAACTACGTTGGTGGCAATTAGCTCTATATATTTTTCTATTTCAGCATTTTCGATACAGTTCGTAGTTGTAATGATGATTGGTTTCATATTGGATTACATTATATTCCTCTTAATAACTCCTGTTACGCGCAATAGTCGACGCACATCCTCGAATGGTATTTCGAATTCCGGATAGAAATATTCCCCAGTCATTGGGCCGCTTTCGTGTTTCATGTGATTGTCGCTAAGACACCGGAACGCTGATTTTTCTTTATTATAATACAAGCGCTTCAGATAGCGATTTTCGGATGTTTCAACTACGTATACGGTGCCCGGCTCAATAAAACGTTCATTATACTGTTTGAGGCCGATAACGCATCCTGCAGGATAATTCGGTACCATACTATTGCCGTATACCCGGAGGGCAAATTCACTGTCCTTCATAAGGCCTCCGATTTCAATCATACCTGATGGCCGTGCTTGTGTCATTTCCATGCCGTATGCTGTTCCTGCTGCTACTTCAGCGTCATAATAGGGGATTACGCGACCGATACTTATTGCACCGCTATCTGCATTCGTTGTGTATTCTGATAATTGTGTTTCTGTTCTATCCATATTCCCATTACCTGTAATTAGCCAGTTAATGTTCAAGTCTGGGAAACTCCTTGAAATATTGTCTAATTTGTCTTGCGAGGGATTATGTAGAACCCTATTGAAATATCCATTTGATAGTCCGGAAAGTAGTTCGAATTTGGAAACCGGTATCTTCTTGTATTTGCAATATTCCTTTACTCGATCTTTAAGTGTCATTATATCAGTGTATTTATTATTTTGCAGTTAATGATAAAATAATTTTATAGACAAAATGTCTAAATTAATTCGTAAATGTCTAATTATTGTCTATATTTGCATTGTCAACATACAACGTATGTACAAATATAGGAAAAATAACGAATAAAAATGCTTCAATGAAACCCATGTGCAATAAAAGCCGGATAATGAAGAATGCGTGGTATTTAAAGCGCGTAAGTTCGATGGCATTTGCCGCATGCCTGCGCAAAGCATGGCGCAACGAGAAGCTGGCGATGCTGAGGGCGAAGATCGAAAAGCGTCCGACGGAGCAGCCGAAGGCGACGGAATACCGTCCGGAACTTCTGACGGTTCCTGCGGACTATTACGGCGTGCGCAGGCAATATTATGGCGACTGATAAACAACGAAAAAACTATTGATACAGACATGAAGGCAAAAGAAGTAATGAAGCGACCCGATTATGTAGGGACGCTGCGCAGAATTCCGGTGGGGGTTACTCTGGTGTTCAAAATGGTCGGCACAACGTACAATTCGATGCTTACGGCACGCGGACGCCTGCAAAACAACAAGGAAGGGATGTGGCATTTCGAGATCGACACGGTGTCGAACGAAATGAAAGTGACACGGCTGTCGTAGCGTTGCGAGGTGAATTTGGAACAAATTGATTCTTATGACATCCGAGGACATTTACACTCACGTATCGAATCTTGAAGCTCGTTGTCGGGAGCTTGAAGCATGGCGTAGGCGCAGCGTCGATGTGACGCGGTTCGAGGAGGTTGGTTTAACTTCTGCGGAAGTTGCGCGATTCTTAGGGATGCGGGTGAGTACGGTCCGGAACTATGCACGTTACGGATTGATCGAAAAACATCCCGATTCAACCGACGGAAAACTGCTGTTTAAAGCTAATGTCGTGCTGATGCTTACCTATGAGGATTTGAAAAAAGCCAAACGTCGTTTAAAGTGGCAACTTAGGCAAAATTAGTCTGCAACTATACTAATAATAGTGATTTATGGAATCAGTATTTGAACTGCGGCCGTCCTACCAGTCGCCGGCCCAAAAAGAACGAAGCGAGCGGAACCGTCGCCGTTTCATGCGCCGCCGGGCGATCCTGCGGTGGGTAATGAGAACCTTCAGACTTTATCGCTAAGGGAATGGAATCCTATACGAACATATCCAGCTCCATGAACAGCCCGGAAGTTTTAGGCGATTACAAAAGCCAGTTCATCGACGGGTGTCCGCGCGGATCGAGAACGGCCGCGGAGGTATGCCTGCGCCAGTCGAGCCTTGAATCCTTCTGGCGAAGCGTGATTGAAGCTGTAAGACGTGATCCGCGTGGCGATATAGACGGAGCAGTTTTCACCAGCGCCGATCTTAGCGTGTGTCTCGGTCCGTGGGATGTCGATGTCAGGCATCATTACGAATGGATCGAAAAGGAAGACGGGGACAGTTATGCAGGACACTTCGAGTCGTACGGGGAACTGAATGAAAGTTATGAAGTGATCGCGGCATATGATGCTGAATACGATGAACAACTTACGGGACTTCCTGCTGTACTCAATGCGTTTTACGAGGCCCACAAAATGAGATTGCACAACAATCTGACATAAACTTTAGCCGTCCGCCCCACGATACGGGGCAATCGGAGAGTTACTCAAGTGGTGACGAGGTTTGGTTGCTAACCAGATAGGCCGGTAACGGCGCGGGGGTTCGATCCCCTCACTCTCCCCACCGATTGTTTAACCAATAAAAATTTCAAATCATGGAAAACGCAAACACGAATGCCGTAGCGACGGTAGATTTCCGCAACCTTCCGGACCTCTCGAAAGCCGAGGCCGAACCCGTAGAAATGTCGGGTGAATACTGGACGCCCGAAAAGGAGGGGGAGACGCGCCGCCTGTTCTTCGTGGGGCTGAATATGGAAAATGTCGTTGAAATGGAATCGGGTGAGTCGCGTGAACTTCTGGTCGCCCAGTTTGCCGAGAATATCAACGGCGAGCTGCGTGCCGTTCGCAACGGTTCGCGCCGACTCGTAGGCATTTTCGAATCCTTTCAGGCTTCGATCAAGCCGGGCGATGCTTTCGAAATCACTTACCTCGGTAAGAAAAAGAACGTGTCGAACAGCTACAAATCGGATAACTGGAGTGTTAAACGGCTTATCCTGAAAAAATAGCGATGGACTACGGGTTTGACATATCCGATCTGACCGGTGCGACTGTAGCGGAGGAGCTTTCCCCGCTCCAGTTCGACCGAGAGGATTACACGCCCTTCGAGGAGTTCCTGCACCGTATTCCGATGTTACCCGAAAAGCCGAGAAAGGTTCATAATTACGCTTTGAGCGTGAAAGGCAGGGTAGTGAACGACAGAATGGAAAAGTACCTCGCGCATCCGGGCGAAAGCTCGTCGCTTCTGAAAGAAGCCTTGAAATCCCCGCGGCACTACCTGATCGCCCGGAACGAGGAGGTTAAACCCCGCAACACTGATCATTTTGAGCTGGGAACCTTCTGCCATCAGGCGATACTGGAACCTTCGAAATTCGAAAAGGTCGTCGTCGAACCCAAAAACAACCGGGGGACGATCGAAGGGTGCCGCAATCTTATCGGCTGGTACTGTGATTTGCTCTCCATTCCGCAGTACGCGGTCCTTTCGACGCTGAAGATTCAGGCGTTGAAGGATATGGTTTCTGACCTCGAAATGCTGGCGAAAAAGGCGGGCTATACGATGATCGGCGATGAGCACTACAACATTATTCGGGTCGTGAAGACCGCCTACAAGACCTACGGCGGCGGCATCCTTCCCAAGTTGATGCGGTACGTCAAAACCGAGACATCGATGTACGGCACCGATCCGTCTACGGGCTTAAAGGTGAAGATACGGCCCGACGGCCTGCTGCTGGAGGAGAATTTCGGCATAAACGCGATCCTTTCGGTAAAAACCACCTGCGCTACTTCTGTTGAGGCGTTTATGCGCGACTGTGCGAAGTTCCGCTACGAGCTGGCCGAAGGAATGTACCTGAAGGTCGCCAGCGAGGTGACGGGCCGCAAATTCACGGCGACGCTGATGATCATGGCGCAGACGACGCTTCCGTTTCAGGTCGCGGTCTTCTACTGGGATGCCGAAGATTTGCAGGTCGGAAAGTACAAGTACGCGCAGGCGATGGACATCGTCAAAAAGTGCATGGATGCGAATACGTGGCCCGGCTTCGACGCCAAAGCGGAGTCAGGCGCTTACGGGATCATCCAGTGCAAGCTGCCCGATTACATCAAATCGGAGCTGTTGCCGCAATACCTTCCTGAAGCATGAGCCGGGCAAGGGAAATACTCGACCGGTTGTTCTGTGCATACATTCGCCGCCGTGACTGCCGCGACGGAGCGGGCCGGTGCATCAGCTGCGGTCGGCCGATCACCTTCTCGATGTGCGACGCTGGTCACTACATCCCGCGGACACACACGGCGACGCGATGGAACATTTATAACGTGAACGCTCAATGCCGGGAATGCAACCGTATGAAGGACGGCAACGGGGAAAACTACCGTCTCGGCCTTATCGAACGATACGGACTGCCGGTAGTCGAGAAACTGGAGCAGGAGCGTCACGCCACGGTGAAACTCACCGACAACGATTACAGGACTTTAACAAGATTTTTCAAACAACAAACCGCAAAATTATGAGCGACAAGAATTATCGTCTGGAACATCCGGAGTACAAAATTCCCGAACAGTACGAAGCATACCCGCGTGAGTTGAATTTCGGCGGCGAAACGCTGGATGAAGCCGTCAAACTGGCCATGGACCGGTTGATTGCAGAGCCGACGAAAGAGAGCGCCCAGCGTTGCCTCGACGAGAAGGAGATCGAGATTTATCGCGGGGAATACACTTCACTGCTGGAAAACGACAAACCGGCCGAGCAGGCCGCTCTCGACGAATTGCTGGCCGAGGACGCCCGCCTGAAAGAGAAGATCAAGGCGCAGCGTGAAGTGATCCAGAGCATCACCCAGAAAGTAAACGACAAAATCCGGCTTATCAAGGACGGCACGGTATACGAACCGCTGGAGGCGGACAGCTCGCTGCGGATCGCCGTTGACGGCAACTACCTGCATTACACCTATGCCGGCGGTAAATTCGTCCTCGCCAAAGTCTGCCCGATTCCGTCGAACGATCAGGGCAACCTGTTCTCGCGTCAGACCAAGAATCAGGAGGTGTTTATCCGGATGTTCGGGTGCGATTTCACACCTTCCGACACCTTCGAAGAGGTGAAGGTTGCCAAGAAGGGTGCGAAGGCTCTGGAGGGCCGCAAACTGGCCGCCTCGGCGATCTGGCGCTACACTGAAGATTTCGTGGACGAAGACACCGGAACCGTCGTCCCGGTCGAACGCACACGCACGATCGTGGACCGTGATACGATACTCGATGCCGAGGCTGTAACACGCCTTATCGCCGAAGAGGTCGAATCGGTTGTGCTCTACAAGATCAAGGCGGAGAATGACACGCCTTCAGCATAAGCGGGGCCGTCCGTCCAACTACCGGCTGCAGCTGCGCTCTCCCTATTGGGAGAACGTGGCCCGGCAGGTGAGAAACCGCGACGGGCATCGGTGCCGGAAGTGCGGCGGGACGGTCAATCTGGAAGTGCATCACACGACCTATTACGACGAAAAAGGCCGGTCGATAGTCGGCCGTGAAGCCGATTATCTGGACAAACTCATAACACTCTGCGCCGAGTGCCACAAGCAAGAACATCGAAAGTAAAATGGCTAAGAAAAAGATAGATACCTTCATTCTGCGGAACGACTTTTTTCCGCAGATCAAGATGCTGAGCAGGGAGCAGCGGGGCGATCTGCTGACGGCCATATTCGCGTATTCCACGGGCGAAGAGCTGCCCGATATGGATATGGTCACCCAAATGTGCTTCGGCTTTATCAAATCGTCTTTGGATTCCAATTCGGAGAAATATCAGGCCAAGTGCGATAAGAACAGGGAGAACGGCGCCCGCGGCGGACGTCCCTCGTCAAAACCGAACGCTTCGGAAAATAACCGAACGGTTTCAGACGAAAGCGAACGGTTTTCGGAAGAACCGAACGGAAATGCGGCGGACGATGAAAAACCGATCGCAAAAAACGGAAACCCTATTAAATCTTATTCTAATCTTAAATCTGATTATAAATCTAATTCTGTTTCTGATTCTGAATTGCGCGGGGAAGAGAGAGAGATTTTTTTGAAAATTCTGTTGTTCGATAAAAAACTGCTCAATCCGCTTCTGGAACTCGAACGCTTCGTCGCTTACTACGAAAAAACCGGCTGGGTAGACGCCAACGGCAACGCGATAAAGAACCGGGCCGCAGCGCTTAAATTCTGGAAACCGGACGAGAATGCCGAAAAATGTCCTGCCGGCATAGCAGACACTTGGCGCGAAGTGTACAATGCGGTTGCCGGCGCTGCGGGCGGCGAGGATTGCACGCCGATGCTGACTTTATTCCGGGGATTGTACGCAGAAGGCGATACGATTCATATTACCGCGGCGAAGAAGTCCCTCGTGGCATTCATGGAGGAGCCGAAGCGTCTGTCTCTGATACGCGAAGTATTGGACCGCCGTTTCGGACCGGATAAAAAACTTCATTACCGAGTACCCAAATGACCCCGCAAGAATTCTTTCATAAGGTCGAGCGCCTTCGCTCCAAACAGAAGGAATATTTCCGCACCCGGTCGTCTGCGGCCCTGACCGACAGCAAGCGGCTGGAGCGAGAGATCGACGAGGAGATCGAACGGGTCAATAAGATTTTGCAGTCACGCCGTTCCCCTCGGTTAAACTTTAACGAGCAATGAGGATGAAAGTCATAGTAACCTTTTCGGGTGGGAAAGACAGCTGCATGAGCTATTACGGATTATGCGAATGACTATGAAATTACGAGTATTCACAAGTTTTTCCGGCTATGACAGTCAGTTGATGGCTCTTCGGGACATCGGCGCGGACTACGAGTGCGTGGGCTGGTCGGAGATCGACAAGTGGGCGATCAAGGCCCATAATGCTGTATTCCCGGAGTTGGCAGACCGAAATTACGGCGACATCACGAAAATCGATTGGAACGCCGTTCCGAATTTCGACCTGTTCACTTACTCGTTTCCGTGTACCGACATCAGCAGCGCCGGAGAGCAGAAGGGTTTCGACGAAGATTCGGGCACCCGTTCATCCCTGTTATGGGAATGCCGTCGGCCGATTGCGGCCAAGCGTCCTAAATTCCTGCTGATGGAGAATGTGAAAGCCCTCGTATCGGAGAAATACCGTCCGCTGTTTCTCAAATGGGAATCGTGGCTTCGCTCGCTCGGTTATGTCAATTATACGGAAATACTCAACGCCAAAGACTACGGTGTGCCGCAGAACCGAGAACGTGTATTTATGCTCTCCATTCTTAATGGGTGCTGGTATGAATTTCCGCATCCGGTTCGGTTGGAAAAGCGGCTGAAAGACGTACTGGAGTTGGAGGTGGACAAGAAGTATTATTTGTACGAAAATGAGTTGAAAGTCATTAGAGAGGCATTAAAAAAATGGACGAATGTAAACGGCGACACGGATAAAGTGATTCAGATCGGTGCGACAAAGGAAACAGACTGGAACCGACAGCAATACCGGGTATACGATCCGACTGGCATCAGCCCGACGATAACGACGAAATCGGGCGGCGGGCTTGAACCGAAAATCCTGATGCGGGGGCGCGGCTTCAACAAAGGCGGCGAAGCGGATATTCCCGGAACGATTACAGGCAGCGCGTGGGAACAAAACAATCTGCTGTACTATGACGACTGCATCCGCCGCCTTACGCCCCGCGAGTGTTTGCGGCTGATGGATGTTTCGGACAGCGACATTAACAAGATACAAGCTGCAGGAATCAGCGATACCCAGCAGTACAAGCTGGCCGGAAATAGTATCGTAAAGGCCCCGATGATGGGGATATTTGAAAACATGTTGAGATTTAACAGTTAGTGATATGAAAGACCAAGTAACGAGCATCGAGCAGTCGAAGAGGCTGATCGAACTGGGAGTGCCTGCGGATAAGGCGAGCATGGTGTACAGGAAGAGATACATCAAAAACGAGTACGTGCTGGATGTGTTGAGCAGGGAAATGGAGGTTATCGCCCCCGCCTTCACGGTCGCCGACCTGCTGGAAAAGGTGCTTCCGAATGTGATTCAGGACGCCCACAACACTTACGAACTGACACTGAAAGCAGTGGTTGGCGGTGGATGGAGATTCTGTTACACCCCCGTACTTACCCAATTAGAAGCCGATAATATTGGGGAGAAAATGGGCGATAGCCTGATAGAGCTTCTATGCAATCGGATTGAGTGGGCAGTGTCTAACGGATATGGTTTGAACCTATGAAACTACCTATTGAAGTTCACAATCCGCTTATCCCGTTTAAGGGATTCAGCTGGATAACATGGCTTGCGTTCGCGTTCACCCGGAAGCCCAAGTACCAGCATCTGACTAAGAAAACGCGCCGCCACGAAGGAATCCACTGCGCCCAGCAGATCGAACTGGCTGGGCTGTTCGCGGCAATCCTCCTGCCCGTCGCCATAAGCTACTCGTTCGCGTGGTGGGGCTGGGTCCTGACGGTGTTAGGCATTCTCTTCGCCGGCTGGATTTGCTACGGCATTTCGTGGCTGATCGAAGTACTTATCCCGCCTTATCCGGGCGCGTACTACTACACCTGCTTTGAGACCGAGGCATACAACAACGAGGATGATCCGGACTACTTGAAGCGGCGTATGCCGTTCTGGGGATGGATTTCTTGCATACCGAATCGCAAAGTGAAACACAAAAGATAACCAACCATGAAAAGTAAACGAGCGCAAAAAGAACTGGAAAAGTTGGAAAAATTTTATCCATTCAGTGGATGGATTGCACCCTCTGACACGTATCGAATAGCCGAGATTGCCGAGCGGGAGGCCGAGGAGCGGATGCGGAAGAAAGCGATTGAGGCGTATTGCAGCGAATGCACATGTTATGAAACTGGGGTCTGCGCATTAGACCCCGATAAGTGTGCCACAAAACTACTTTTCGTCCAAAACATGAGCAAAAAATGAAAACGAACTGTCCGGTTTTGAGATGTAAAGCATGGGGACGGAACGTCTTCAACGGTTTCTAAAACCAACGAATGATCTGCCTTGATCCATGCTTAATACTATAAAAATAATCAAATTGTTTAACAATGAACAAATGTACGACGATTGAGGAAAGAGCAAAAGCCTTTTGCGAAAATAACATCTGCGTGACTTGCGGAGACCGCAAGAATTGCAACCGGAAATGTTTAGGTACTTGTATTCCGACCTATGATGCCCTTGAATGGCTTATTCAGTTCGGAAAATCCGAGCGCGAGGAGCTTACCCGCTGGCGCGATCCGAAAGAGGAGTTGCCGGAGTTATTAACACCTGTGCTCGGTAGACAGTCAGATTGCCAAAATACCTACTACAAAATCGTGTATCGACACGAATACGACAATGAAGACGGACGCTACAGATGGACGGATAGCGAGGGTTGTCCGATATACGTAGATGGCTGGCAGAAGATTCACGCATAAGACAAGACTATGACACCGAAGGAACTTTACGAATGGGCGATAGAGAGGGGCGCCGAAAATTTCGACATAATGGTAAACGGAATGGCAATCGACTATTACCCTCCTACAATAGACCATACAATACAAACCATTGAGATAAAACAACCAATGATAAGATGAAAACCAAACTATTGCGCCGACTGAGGGCTGAGGCTGATGTGGCTATATGTGTCATTCAAATAGAGGCGAAATTCATGGGATACGGGCGTAATGTATGGCGTATTAATGGGTACCCAATAACAGACGCCTACGCAGAAGATGAAGCAATCAAGAAAGTAGAGATAAACCGCCGAAGATACATTCTGCGGCAGGTTGCGAAGCTAAAACAGAAGAGAAAATGAAGACTGAAATTATAGCGTGGGTCTTGCTTTCAATTCTCGGAATCGTCACTGTTTGGCTTGGGTATCGCGCCGTGGAGATGCACGAACGGGTCAGAAAATCAATCGAAGAACTCAAAAAAGAACTAGAATCCCATGAAAACAGGAATCGAACTGATTGCGGAGGAGCGCGTTAAAATACTTGCCTCACGCGGCAAGTTGGAGGGGGCATGCAACATGGTTGCGCGCGCAGAAATGCTGGTTGAATTTTCCGGACGCCCTTCCAAAAATGTAGAGGCGGTCAACCTCCTTGCCGAGTCCGGTGCTCTTATCGCCGCCGAGATCGACCGAGTGAACCAACTATACCAAGCGTAAATATGGACACGAAACTAACAGTCGATGAAATTCAGATCGCATTACGCAATAGCGGGATTTGGAACAAGCGGCAGGATATATTCATTCCTAATCTTTCGTGGGGTCTGCTCAATTACGAGGCGGATTTGGTAGTAATTACCAAGTCTGGGTATTTGACCGAGATCGAGATCAAACGGTCGTGGGCGGATTTCAAAGCCGATTTCAAGAAAGGGCATGAACACGACGATCCGCGCGTCTACAACTTTTACTACTGCGTCCCGGAATCAATTTCCGCGCGAGTTGCGGAGTTCTTGCAGGAGAAATATGGCGCAGGTCGCCCGCCGGTGCTATGCGTGTCCGAAGAGGGTAATATCAAACATTACGGCGGTGGCTGGCCGCATCGGGGTGGTCGTAAACTGTTCCTTGAAGAGCAACTTACCGCGGCCCGGCTTGGATGTATGCGGGTTTGGAACTTAAAAGAGAAACTTATAAAACAGCAGAGCAATGAAGAAGATAATGTTTAACGACCGCTACGGCTTGACGCAGGCGGTCATCGAAGGCCGAAAGACCATGACGAGGCGGCTGGTTCCGTGGAGCCTCACAGAGCAATGGATAGAGTTTGTTTCTGATGCTCCGAGCGTGGGCGGTGTATATGTCCATGAAAGCGAAAAAGATTTTTATGAGAGGGAAACGCCCCGATACAAGGTCGGCGAGATCGTGGCCGTGGCGCAAAACTATTTTTCAACTTATGATGAGAGTAAGTGGGAAAACGGAATTTGGTATAATGAGTTTGCAGACGGGAGCGATATAACAAATCACGCAGGGTGGATTAACAAAATGTTCGTCAAAGCCGAGTATATGCCCCACCAAATCCGCATCACGGGAATCCGTTGCGAGCGGTTGCAGGATATTTCGGACGAGGACTGCATGAAGGAGGGTGTGTTGGAGCACCCATATCGCGGGTATATGGTAGACGGCATTGTGTATAAAAATAGCAAGGATAAAGAGTATAACGGCTCTTTGCAGATTTTTGATACTCCCCGCGAAGCCTTCGCCGTGCTGATCGACAAGGTTTCCGGCCGGGGTACGTGGAAATCGAATCCGTGGGTCGTGGTTTACGAATTTGAGTTGGTGAAATGAGCGACTTGATCTGTCAAATAGTTACCCGTAAAATATATGCTTACGTGGCCGAGATATTTGGGGGACCCGCATTTTGGAATGGAAAGTGGCATCTTATGGTCGATGTAATTTGGCGGGACAATGGATGTCCAATACGCGAAAAAATGGTGCTAAAGTTCGACACCAAAGAAGAGGCGGAACGGGTGAAAATCGGGACGATAGCAAAGGATAAAACACTTTATGAATTACTGAAATAGCGAGATTCTCGCAAAATATCGAAAAACTGAAATAATTATGAGAGTTTTTGATCTTGAGGCCGCCAAAGCAGGCGCGCCAGTGTGCACAATTTCCGGCAATCCGGTTCGAATTATCTGTTTCGATAAAAAAGGCACTTGTAGTCCAGTAATAGGGCTTATTGAGTGCGGAACCGTTGAAAAGTTGAATAGATATGACGGTGAAGGATACGATTATCACGGCATTGGAAACAATAACCTAATGATGCGCGACGACGACTACGCCGAGAAGCTGGCACGGGGAGAGTACGGATCAACTGTCAAGTTTTCTTTGACAGTTGATACCCCAACTTGTAAGGAATCCTTACCAGTTGACCGGGAGTACTGGCGGCGGGTGTATGCCGGGCAAATAATGCCAGTCGTATTTCATGCAGCTATTACTACTGGTGCGAAGGTTAAAGACGAATACAAGGACATGCCGGCTGACGTAGCAATTGCTCGTTCTGCGATTATCCTTGCCGACGCCCTGATTGCAGAGCTGGAGAAGAAATAAAAAAGAGGCAATCCCGAAAGATCACCCCTACACGCAGGATAAAGGTAGTAATTAAATTAAAGGATTGCAAATGAGAAGGGTAAAAAAATGGACACGCGAAGAGCTGTTTGAAATGAAGCGGTTGTATCCGACATTTTTCAACAAGGCTTTGGCTGAGTTGTTCGGTCGCTCGCCGAAGGCCATTGTTACATGTGCGGCTCGGCTCAATTTGAGAAAATCGGAAGCTTTTATGGAAGAATGCAAGCATTTGCCCGGCCGATTTCAGAAAGGGCATGTGCCGCATAACAAGGGGGTTACTGGACTCAAACGCGCTCCGAGGGAAAACAGACCCAAAGTAAACATGAAAATGCAAGAGAGAGGCAAATCTCTGGATTGTATGCCTAACCCGTTCAAATGGATGAAAAGGAGTGTCGATTAGGAATATGCGGGAGAATACTCGAAACAATAGCCGATAGGTCTCAAAAAGCAGTGTACTTTTAGCCATCGGAATTATAATGGCATATCGCGGGGTGGAGCAGCGGCAGCTCGTCGGGTTCATGTCCCGAAGGTCGTGGGTTCGAATCCCATCCCCGCTACAATTTGCATATTATGGCAGCTAATCAGGACCAGCAACATGTAGGACGCCCGCGTAAGTTCTCCAGCCCGGAGGAAATGCAGGCAGCCATTGATGCTTATTTCGCCGCGTGTGAGAAGAAAGACGAACCGCTTACTATCGAAGGGCTTTGCGAGGCTCTTGAGGTAGATAGGAGAACTATTCTCAACTATGGCAAGCTGGAGGCGTACTCTGCGTTTTTTCCCACGGTAAAAAAAAGCGCGGATGCGCGTCCAACGGGATTTGGTCGTTCGCATGCTCAAAGGCGGATGCGGGGCCGCCGCCGCGATCTTCCTGCTGAAGAACAATCATGGGTACGAGGACGAGCAGACTATGAAGTTTCGCCCTATGGAGTCAAATCCTTTTAAGGATATGACGCCCGAACAGAAGGCTCAATTCCTGTCGGACGATGAAGCGGAATGAAAGTAGATGCAAATACCCTCTACCAATGGCGTACGGACAAGGCCCGAAATATTTTCGGGCTTTTTGCCAAGTATGTCAATCCGCGTTTGGAATTCGCGCAGTTTCATGTCGTCTATTACCGCATCCTGCACCGGTTCGCTACGGGGAAGATCAAGAAGCTGATTATCTCTATGCCGCCCCAGCACGGCAAAAGCGAGGCTTCGACCCGGCTTCTTCCTGCCATAATACTCGGACGGAATCCGGATGCGCGTATAGCGGTGGCTTCGTACAACGACGGCAAGGCCAAGAAATTCAATCGTGAGATACAGCGATATATGCGAACCCCGCAGTATGCCGAGTTGTTTCCCGATACGCGCATAAGCAACGGACGCACCTCCTCGGAGGATGCGATCAATACCGCGAACGAGTTTGAAATCATCGAACACCGGGGCAGTTTGCTGAGCGTCGGCCGCGGTGGCGGCCTTACCGGCAATCCTGTCGATGTCTTGATTATCGACGACCTGTACAAAGACGCCGAAGAGGGCAATTCCCCCGTTATCCGCGAATCCTGCTGGGAGTGGTATGCTTCGGTGGCCAATTTCCGGCTGCATAACGACAGCCGGCAGCTTATCGTGTTCACGCGCTGGCATGAGGACGATCTGATCGGGCGCCTCGAAAAGTACGACAAGGTAATCGAGGTCGATTCGTGGGCGCAACTCGACGATTTCCCTGCGGATGCTTGGGCAAAGGTCAATTTTCAGGCGATCAAGGAGAGCGAGCCGACCGAGATCGATCCCCGGCGGATCGGGGAGGCGCTTTGGCCGGTCCGTCACTCCTTGGAGCGGCTTCAGACGTCCCGCAGATTGTCGCCGGAATTATTCGAGTGCATGTGTCAGGGGAATCCCTACAATGAATCGGGCGCGCTCTACGGCCGGGAGTGGCAGACCTACACGGAACTGCCCGCAACCTACGGCAACAACAACTACACGGACATTGCCGACACCGGGACCGACAACACGCTTTCTATATCTTATCGGGTAGGAGCGACGGAAACCGCAGACGGCATGAGCTTCCGCAAATGCTACATTACCGATTTGGTATACACGGGCAGCGATCTGGACGAGGCGGAAAAACTGCTGCCGATGCTGTTTTCCCGGACGCAGACCCGTTCGGCCCGTATCGAGAGCAACAATGGCGGCCGCTATTTCGCCCGAAAACTGAAGGCCCGCTGTCCGGGTGTGGAGATCGTTCCGTTTTTCCAGTCTCAGAATAAGGAGTCGCGCATCCTGACCTATGCGCCCACGGTGAAGCAGTGCATCGTCCTGCCTTATGATTGGGCGCAGCGCTGGCCGCGGTTCTATGCGGATGCGACATCCTTCAAACGGATATTCAAAGCCAATGCCCACGACGAGGTGGCGGACGTACTTACGGGCATTGCGGAGTGATCGCAAACCTCTTCGCGGAGTAAAGGTGCGCAATTGACGCCGATCTGCCTCAAAATAATATTTTCCTTTGTAGTGAAAAAGGGCTGAAAGTAGCCCATATGTTTAATCGATAAAATTATTTAACGTATGAATTGTGGTTGTCCGCGCGGCGCATCGCTCACGACTATTCCGGTCTCCGAATGTCCGGAAAGCATGGGGCAGGTGCAGAAGTTGATCTTCCAGCGCATCTACAAATCGGGCGACGAGCAGAACAGCATCGCCGATCCCACCAAACTGGCGTCGTGGACGCCGCTTCTCACGGCATCCGACGGCACGAAGGCCGTCATCACGCCGTTCATCAGCGAACCGACTGCCGAACCGGGCGAAGCCCGCACCTATGGCGGCGGCAACGCTACCGTCGGCGGTGTCGAAATCATCCTCGGCACGAATCCCACGGCTTTCACGGCCAAAATCCTGCGTTCGCCGCAGGACACGATCAAGGCCATGAAGGAGCTGATGTGCGAAGACGTCGGTGTCTACCTGATCGACGAGCACGGAAATATCGGCTGCGTGAAAAACGTCGATAACTCCGGCGACTCTCCGGTGACGACCTACAGGCCGATTCCGGTGCAGTCGGTGTTCGTATCGGACAAGGGACTGGGCGGTTTCGAATCTCCCGACAGCAACAACATTTCGTTCTCGTTCCTGCCCGGATGGTCGGACGATTTCACGATCGTTGCTCCGGCCGACTTCAACCCGCTGCGCGATCTGGTCGCCGCCGGCAAATAGTCAGAGGCTATGAAGCGTGAAACGAAAGTGACGCTGATTACTGCGGACGGTATGACGCAGGAGTTTACGCCGGAGCATGCCGAGCGTCTCCTGCGCATGCCCCGCAACGGAGGCTGGAAGTTACCCGAAAATTCACCTTTCATCTTCACCCCGGCATATGGGATTGACCGTCGAAGAAATACGCGACCGGATAAAGTCACCGCATCACGGCGGAACCAAGAATAAAGCCATCCGGCAGCAGGAACGCATCCGATTCCATGCGGAAACGTAATCGACTGCACAAGTTTAACGGACGGGGGTAGGGGAATGCCCTGCCCCTGTTTTTCATTCAACCGGAAATGTATAGAATACCCGAAATCCAAAGCCGGCTGGCCGGACTCGTCGGCTGGCGCAAGGACCCGAATCCGAAATACCGGATCGACGACGAGCTGCGGCAGTCCGAAAGCGGCCTTTATTTTCAGGACGTGCATCCGCTGCTGACACTGGAAAACATGTACTATTGCATGCCCGACGAGAAGGACACCGTCTATCCGGCGTACGACGCTTCGGCCGACTATAAAACCGGTGATGTCGTTCGAGACCCGCAGGACGGGAAGAAACTTTACGCCGCGGTGCAGGACAGCACGGGGCAGGAGCTTGCCGATTCGGAATACTGGGCCGAATACGATCCCTTTTCGTCGTTTCTGCGCGAGATCGTGCAGTCCGGGACGGCATTGGCCGTGCAGACCTTCGTCAACGGCCATGCGGTCGGGAACCGGGCGAAAAGCCTGCTCGACAAACGTCCGTTCTTCGACGGCACGGGGCGTATCGCCGACGCGATCCGGAATACCGGCAAGGTCGTAGGCTACGAGATCGTTCCGGTCCGTGCGCTGGGCGTCACCACGAAGATCGAGCGCATCGGCCTGCAGGTGACCGGAAACGGCCCCGTGACGGTCTATGTCTTTCACTCCAGCCTGCTCGAACCGGTCTATACGTTCGAGTTCGACGTCAAGGCGAAGGTAGGGTATCAGTGGTTTCCGGTCAAGGATTGCTATCTGCCTTATCTGCAGCAGGGCAATGCCGGCGGTTCGTGGTACGTGTGCTACAACCAGTCCGACCTGCCCGCGGAGATGGAAGCCGTAAATATAAACCGCGACTGGTCGCAACAGCCGTGCGCCTGCCGCCGCGGAGAGTACGAGTTGTGGAAGATGGTCCACAAGTACATGGAGATTTACCCCTTTGCCGTGCGCGGAGGGGCCGATTTCGGCCGATCTCCCGAATTGTGGGACATCGCAGACATGACCTACACCTATACGCGCAACTACGGGATGAATCTCGAAGTCACCATAGGCTGCGACTATACGGACTTCATCACCGAACAGCGCATGAACTTCGCCGAGGTCGTGGCCAAGCAGGTCGCGGTGAACGCGCTCCGGTACATGGCTTACAACCCCAATGTGCGGATCAACCGCAACCAGTCGAACATTACCCGTACGGACATCCTCTTCGAACTGGAGGGGAATACTGCCGGCCGGCCTTCGGGCTTGGTGAACGACCTGAACAGAGCCTATCAGGCTTTGCGGCTCGATACCGCCGGAATGTCGCGTATCTGCCTGCCTTGTCACAACGGAGGAGTGCGGTACGGGGCTGTCGGCGGAATGTGACGAATTGAACAATTTGATGCGGTTTTATAACACTTTTCCTTAGGAGAAACACAAACCTTTTGAACAATGAATGCCATTCAGTCGATGATCGACGCCCTCCGGGATTTCAGGCAGCGCGAAGGTGAATACATTCTCGGCAGTGTGCGCGAAAACGAAGCGGCGGTTATCGACATGAACGCCGAAGAGCAGTTGTTTGAGAAGGGTGAAAACCGCCTCGGCGTGTCGATCGCGGATTACCGCCCGTATTCGCCGGTCACCATTGAGGAGAAACGGATGCGGGGACAGCCGTACAATCGCGTAACGCTGCGCGACACGGGCGATTTCGAGAGCAGTTTTTACATCCGCTATTCGGGGGACAGCTTCGAAATCACGGCGTCGGACGGGAAAACCGACGATCTGGTCCGCAAGTACGGCAAAGAGATTTTCGGCCTGAACCGAGACAATCTCGACGAGCTGATCCGCACCTATATGCTGCCGTTCCTGCGCGAAAAACTTATAGAAACAATAAACGACCGAAAATGAACGAAAATCCTGTACTGCTCGATAAAGTCCTCGGACAATTGCGCGACGCACTGGCGGCGAACGTGTCGTGGCTTACGAATGTCTATGGAAAGGCCCAGCGTCTGATTGAAAAGGACGTGCAGGGCCGGGACCTCTATTTCCCCGCGATCTACACCGGAGAAACGGAATATCTCTCCATGTTGCCCGACTCGCGGCTGGGGAACTTCAGTTTCTTCGATATTCCGGACGCTTACCGCTTCCCGGAATACAACCGATATACGGTAAACAAGTTCTTCACGCCGTTCCGGCTGGTGGTTTGGTTCGACGAGCGGACGATATGGGGACCGGGCGTCAGTAACCGCGAGCAACTGAAGATGGACGTACTGGCGGTGCTCGGCCAGACGACGCTCAAAGAGGGCGGGTTGCGGATCGATAAGGTCTGCGAACGCCATGAAAACATATACTCCGGCTATTCGCTCGCCGAAGTCGATGTGCAGTACCTGATGGTGCCGTACGGCGGCTTTGCAGTCGAGGGCGAGCTGGAACTGTCGGAAGAGTGCATAGCGAGATAATAACCTAAAAATTACGAAATATGGTAACTTTCATCTGCATTGTAGTGTGTGTGGCTCTGGCGGCCGCATTCGTCGTCCTGTTTATGGACCGCGCCGGATTGCGCGAGCGGGTCGTGGCCACGGCTCCGAAACCGATCTCCGAAATGTTCGGTTGTGATTTTTGTCTCTCATGGTGGAGCTGCGCTGCGCTGGCCGTCATTGCTGCGGTCATCTGCCGGGACGCTGCGATCCTTGCCGCGCCCCTGTTCGCAACCCCGATAACCCGCGCGCTGCTATGAGAACCGAAAAACTGAACGGCCATACGGTCAAGCTTTACGACGGCGTGGACGAAATGCCTGTCGGCCGGTTCCAGCGCTTCAACAAATGCCTGCTGTACGACACCGGCATCGGGTCGGATTTCGCAGACGTGGACGCGCATATGTCACGGATCGCGGCGTATATCCCGAAGGACCCCGCTAAAGCCCTACAGGAACTGGAGAACATGCGCAACAACCTCTACTACATCGTGCAGGGCGTATCTCCGCGCAACATGGCGTTCGCGGCGCTCGTGACCGAGATCGACGGCCGGCCGCGGAACGACCTGAGCGACGCGGGGCTGAACGAGACGCTGGCCCTGCTCGACGATGTGAAGCACACACTTATCTCCCGGCTGGCCGAGGCGATCAAAAAAAAAATCCGCGAAGACCTTTCTGTTTATTTCCCGGCTACGTTTAGCGACGTACATGAAAAAGACACGACGGAAAGGCTTCTCCGCCGGACGCGTCTGGTCCTTTCGGAAATTACGACGTCCGGGGACGCGGCGGAAGACATCGCGCTGATCGACGACTTCATTCTGATGCAGAATCCGCCGCAGGCGTATTCGACCGCGCAAGGCGCGGATGTGATGTTCGATAAGAATTATACGGAAATAACGCTGCTCGTTTCCAAGTCCATGAAGATGGACGCCCGGAACATGACGGTGTTGGAATTCTATCAGGCGCTCGCTTACATGAAGAGCGAAGCCCGGAAAATGCGAAAACGAGTAAACTGATACCCATTCATGGCAGAGGTAAACAACCCCATAAAAACCAGCGATCTGATTCAGAACGACGGTACGATCGACAAACTTATCGCCGATCTGGAAAAACTGCGCGACAAATACGTCAAGTCGATGGACGAGATTCGGAAGAAGGCGAACGCGCTGGATCAGACCCTTCAAAAGCTGAGCGGCTCCACCGAACAGCAGAAGCAGGCCGCGCAGCAATCCGCCGCCGAAGCCGACCGGATGTCCCGCGCCTACAAGGAAATGAAGAAGGAAGCCGCCGCGCTTGAAAGCGAAATCATTGCCCTCCGTCGGCAGAAGGCAGAATTGACTTCGGCTACACAGACAGAAACAAAGGCGATGCAGGCGGAGGCCAAGAGTGTCAAGGAACTCAGCGATTTGGTCGAAAGCGTTGCCGGTGCCCGCGGCGATCTGCTCGACCAGATGGTGCGGGAGCAAGCCGTTCTGACACGCATTCGGAAAGAGCGGAAGGAATTGACGAAAGCCGAAAAAGAGGGGCGAATCAATTCGGAAGACGCCATCGCGAAGCGGGCACGGCTGCTCAATACCGAAACGCAGTATAAAATATCGCTTCAGCAAACTCGCTCCCAGCTTAACGCCAATACCAAGCAATTATTGGCGGCGAACGGGTCTTACGATGAAAGTGCGCAACTTCTTGAACGCATGCGCATGACTTATCGGAGTCTGGGCGAAAGTATGCAGAAATCGCCGTTGGGGGTTGAAATGCTCCGCAATATAGAGTTGCTGGATGCCAAAGTTAAAAAGGCCGACGCTTCGATGGGGAATTTCCAGCGTAATGTCGGTAACTACGCCAGTGGATTCAGCCCGTTGCAATTTCAGGTTCAGCAGGTAGCCCGCGAATTGCCGTCCCTCACGACATCGGCCCAGCAGTTTTTCTTGGCTATCTCGAACAACCTGCCGATGTTGGCAGACGAACTTAGCCGTGCCCGTCAAGAATACAGAAAAATGCGGGATGAAGGCAAAGAGGGAATCCCCGTGTGGAAACAGCTGCTCAAATCCGTTGCATCGTGGCAAACGCTTTTGGTGGTCGGGATTACTGTAGCAACTGCCTATGGCAAGGAGATCGGGAACTTCTTCTCGCAGATATTTGGAGCAGTGCCCAAGATGCGGACTACGACACAAATGTTCGGCGATGTAAATAAAGCGATTTCAAGCAGTGCAAAACCGCTTGCTGAAAATCTTGTCCGCTATCGTGAACTGCAAAGAGAGTGGAATAATTTGAAAGGCAAGGCGGACGAACAATTAACGTGGATCAAGGAAAATCAGACGGAATTCGGAAATCTGGGTGTCGCAATCAATGATGCCAATGACGCGCAGATTGCTTTCGTATCGAATTCGAATGCGGTGATTACGGCGTTGCGAGAACAAGCCCGCGCTGCTGCTGCCCGTGATTTGGCGGTGTCGCAATACGAAAAGATCATCCAAACGGAACTCGAAATAAAGCAAGCGGAAAAAGATGTCTCGCAATACGAGAAAGCTGCTGAAAGCTTCGGGAAAAATGCCGGAACTGGCATTTATCTTCGGGGTGATGTTATGGGAGACTCGCGAGATCAAGCGCAAAACATGGCAAAACACGCTCAGAACCGTGTCGATAAACTTAAGGCTGAGTTGGTTGTGCTTAATGGGATAGCCGACGGATATTTCAAAATTCAGGCGGCTGCCGAAGATGCAGGAAAAGCGGCCATCAAGGGTGCAGGATTGACGCCGTTCGATACGAACAAGGCCGAAGAAAAACTTCGGAAGGAAGAAGAGCGCAAACGCAAAGCGGAAGAGGCGGCCGCCCGGCGCAAACAGACACAGGCCGACAAAGAAGCCCGCGCGGCCGAACGTCAGGAAAAATACGCCTCCGATGCAGCGAAAAAGTCCGAACAGCTGCAAGTCGACGCTATGCAGGCAGGCTATGCGAAACGCCGTGCGACAATCGAATTCAATGCCAAATGGGAAGCGGCGGAGTTGGAGCGGCGCTATAATAAAATCGAAGGTTTTACCGAGGGCGACGCCGATTTGTGGAAGGATTACGCTTATGCCGTCATTGCCAACGAAAAGGCCAAAAACGATGCTCTTATCGAGCTGGACAATCAATATGCACTCGAAACCCGGCAGTTGACGCAGGAAACCCTGCAAAACCGACTTGCCGCTGTGCAGGAAGGAAGTGTCGAATATATCCGCATTCAGCGCGAAATGCTGGAAAACGCCCGGCAGATCGAACTGCTGGAAAACAAGACGCGCCCGGCAGAGCAACGGCAGGATGAGACTGCGATAAACGCTAAGTACAGATTTCAGGGGACACAGCAGGGATTTCAGTCCGGGATGACTGGTATTGATACGGCATTTTCCGTTCAAAACAGCGAAATCGAGGCATTGAAGGCAACCGAGCGGGAAAAGACGGTATTGCGCCTGCAGGCGGAAAAAGAACGTTGGGAGAAAGTGTTGGCCCTGATGAATCAATATGGCGGAGTCGTTTCGGATGCGGATGTAGCTATTGTTAAAAACGCCATTACCGCGACCAACAACGAAATCGAGAAGGCCAAACAGCCGCGCGATCTGTGGGATGCAATGGGAATCAATCTCGACGACGATAAAAAGCAGGCTATCTCCGAAAGCGTTTCTTTCGCTTTGGAGCAGATGTCTTCGATTCTCGATGCGGAGATCGAAATGGCGCAGCAGGCTGTCGATGCGGCCAATGAGCGCGTCACGGCTGCGCAGTCGGCGCTCGATGCTGAGATGCAGGCGAAAGCCAACGGACTCGCATACAGTCAGACCGAAGCGGAAAAAAGGCTGGAGATGGAGAAGCAGAATCAGGCGAAAGCCATTGCCGAGCAGAAAAAAGCGCAAAAGCAGAAAGCCCAGATCGAGACCTTGCAGCAGATTTCAAGTCTGGTGACCGCTTCGGCGGCGATTTGGGGCGCGCTGGTGCTGCCGTGGCTGGCGATTCCGGCCATTGCGATCATGTGGGCGACGTTCGGCGCGGCGAAGATCAAAGCTTCACAGCTCGCCAAATCGTCGGGTACCGAGCAGTACGGCGACGGCACCTACGAATTTATCGACGGCGGCAGTCACCAGAGCGGCAACGACGTTCCGCTGGGCATCAATCCCAGAACGGGGAAAGAACGCCGTGTCGAAGGCGGGGAAATGTTTGCCGTAGTGAACAAGTCCGGAGTGCGTAAATACCGGTCCGAGCTGCCGACGATCATCAATTCTCTGAACCGCGGGGAGTTCGACCGCACCTATATCCGGCAGGCGTTCGCCCAGCAGCCGGCGGAAGTAATTGTCAATGCTTCCAGCGACAACCGGAAGATCGCGGCAGATATTGCGGCTATCAGGAGACTATCCGAACGTCAGGTGTATACCGATTCGAAGGGTCGAACTGTCATCAGATACAAGAAACACACGAAAATACTCAATTAGAATGAATCCGAAGTACCGATTTTTCATCAACGACCGCGAATGCGCCCCGTATTACAAAGACGATCTGTCGCTCGATACGGAACGCGAGTCGTCGCGCTGGTTTTTCCGGTCGAAATTGAGTGGCAAACTCAACTTCATCCGGGATGACTTTGACTATATCGACCGGCAGCCAATTTCTACGACATTCCAGCTGCGTATCGAACGCAGGAACGCTACCGGATGGGCTGAATACTACCGCGGGCGTTTCTTCAAGACCGACTGCGAATTCGACCGCGACAACCGCATCGTTACGGTCGTTGTCGATTCACAGGACAATTATGTGGACATCCTCAAAAACTACGATTCGGAGGAGAACCTGATTCCGCTGGCACCGGACAGTGTGAGTGTAAAGACCTTTGTCCGTCCTCTTCTGGAGGTGTATCTGGTCCAGAACGGCGTCGGATCGGATAAATTGTCGGTATTTCAGGGCAATCACGTCTGGGAGAAGGAGACGAACGACTCTCCTTCCGATGAAAATACGCTGGTAAATACCTACCATTTTGCGCCGGGACGTAATGTCGGGATTGCCGGGGTTGCTTATGGCGCAGGCAACTGGAGCCTTTTGGAGATAGACAATTACTGCGGTACTTATATTTTGAGGAGAGGAAGTGCTGAGAATAAAAATCGTTTTTTTGTCAATTCAAGAACCAATTATTGTTTATTGGAGCATCAAGGGAGCTTTGCCGAGATGTGGTTGCGTGCTTATGATCCAGTGGCCGATAAAGATGTGGGTGATTCTCTTGCGATCGGATTGGTTCGAGCCAGCGGTCAGTTTAATTTGACGCGATGGAGAAATGGCGAGTGGGTAAATGAAGATGTTTTGAATGTGAATATCCAATCCTCCAAAATATATCAGCGGGTAATTAGTGCAGTGGGGAAGGATAATCAACGCCGGAGTGATTCGGATATTACCGACACCTCGCTGAAGGTTTATCCATTTGCGATAACGGAAAATACCGCCTATGAAGTCATCGTATCAAACGAGGTTTCATCGGAGCCTACAGAATGGGGCCGGGCGGAAAACGGCGGCTACTTCGTGCGACCTGCCAATGCCGACCAAAGTTTCTTTCCGGTCTTCCAGTCTCGGTGGGCGACGATCTCGTACTGGATGAAACTGACGCTGACCGAAAATGACAGCAACCGCCGGGAATGGGTTATCAACGACTGCTACGACATAGGAAATGTCATTAAAGTCCTGCTTCAGAAGTTTGCACCGGAGATTAAGCACGAACCGCTGCCGGAGTACAGCGAATTCCTGTATTTTGCCGGGGATGCGACACATAGTGACCTTTATAAACTGTTTCCAAAAAAGCCGACCTCTGTTCCCAATTTCCGGCTGATGATCTGCCCCAAAAGCAACCTGCTTTCGGTGAACTACGATAAACCGGCGCAGATCGCCAAAACGAGCCTGCAAAGCATCTTCAATATGCTGCGCGACGTCTACCAGCTATACTGGTATATCGACGACGACAAGCGCCTGCATATCGAGCACCTGCAATGGTTTCTCAATGGCGGCAGTTACGCGAGAACCGGTTCCGTATCGGTGGACTTGACCAAGCTGTTCGACCCGCGGACCCGCAAGGCATGGAGCTTCGGCACGGCCAAGTGGAACTACGACAAGGGCCAGCTTCCCGATCGTTTTGAATTCGAGTGGCCGGAGGATGCGGGGGCGGTGTTCAACGGCTATCCGATCGAGGTGAAAGCGCCGTTCGTCACCGACGGCAAGAAGGAGCAGATTACGGTAGGTTCGTTCATGTCGGACATCGATACGATGCTGTATAACTCCGGCAGCGTATCTTCCGACGGATTCGTACTGCTGGCGGCCAATGATAAGTTTTTCGGTGAAACCGCGCAGACCTCCGGCTGGATGAAGAACGACGGTACGGTCGAGGAGCCTTATAGCGGAAGCGCTCACCGAACTTATGACGCTTCGGCCCAAAACATCGCCGGACAGACGGTGAAGATTCGATGCTGGGGCAGCAGTACCTATCCGGGCTGCGTGTGTCTCAATGCAGACAGGAATGTCCTGCAATGCTACCTGAACACGACATCCGAGATGAGCTTCATGCAAAACAAGCAGGTCTTGATTCCGGCCGACACGAAATATATTGTCCTGAACTACGCCAACGGAATGGGCATGACGGGACCGATTACCACTTCCCGCTTGTCGAGTCTCTACCAGACGCAATCCAATCCGCTGGCGTGTGTGTGGAACGGCAGCAACTGGGTGCCCGATCACTTCTACTATCAGGGCCGTAACGCCAATGTGCAGAATTTCTGGGCGTCGTTTCTGTATATCGCTCCGAAATTCTACGTCTACGACCTTCCGTCGGACGATTGTGTCATCAACAACGGCGAGGAGACTTTCGGGCCGGCGGCCCCTATCGCCGTACAGTCGATCTCGAAGGCTTTGAAGCAGCAGATCGACATTCCGTCGCCGCTTGCACCCCGAATCAATCCCTATCAGCTCGTCCGAACGGCGCTCGGCAACGGCATGGTAGAAAAAATCTCGCTGAATTTGTCGAGCGATAAAGCAGAAGTCCAATTAAAATACGAATTGAAATGACCCCGAATAACAATCTTTTCCCGCTTCCGTGGTATAAATCCGTGAAGTATCAGGATTTTCGTAAGTCCTATGCGTACGGCAACGTTTTCCAGCTCATCGCGCCGGACCGGTCGTTGCTGCCGTTCCAAATTCGACGCGCGCACCGCGCCTCCGCGGCCTTTACGCTCCGCGTGCTGTATGATGACGGCACATTATACCGGAATATCTCTGCGGATACCGCTGCCGATCTTCATGTTGTCAGCGGTACCGATTTCGACGTTATCCAGTACTGCAACACCGGATTGGCGAACCAGTTTGCCCGGCCGCTGACTCCGGGCCGGTACTATGCCGAATTGTCGGACGGTGTCGAAACATGGTATTCCGAGGTGTTCAACGTCGTGGATGATCTTTCGCGTTACATCCGGCTGGAATACTGGTCGGCCGACAATCAGGAATATGACGGCGGGGATATAGTCTACTCGAACGGCTACCGCAACGTGCTCTATATCTGCTCGGAGCTGGGGAAGCCCGATTACGAGTACGAGGAGGAGGCTGAACCGCGCGACGGCTTTCCGTTCGTCGAGAAGCAGATCAGCAAGAAAACCTTTCGCTTCGAATGCAAGGCGCCCGAATACCTTGTCGATGCGCTTCGGGTCGTGTGGCTCTCGGATTACGTGCGCATGACGGCCAACGGACAGCAGTATGAAGTGATGCACTTCCTGTCCGATCCGAACTGGCAGGAGGACGGCCACTATGCGATGGTGGAATGCGAGATCGAGGCGGACACGGTTCTGAAAAAAATAGGCGTCGGCCTGACGCCCCTTGCCGGCCTGCCGATTCAGTTCCGGATTAAGGTCGTAGATGCAGTAACGGGAGCCAGCATCCCCGGTGCGGATATCGGCATGGATTTCAACGGCAGCGAGCTGGCGAGCCTCTATTCCGACTCTTCGGGCCGTGTGGTGTGGAATTACGATCAGACGGCGGATGCGTGGAATCGAGACTATGCCGGCGGTCGGATGCGCATCTGCAAGAAAACGCCGGACACAGCCGCACTTCTGGATTCGGAAGGTCGCATCCTTTACGATTCACTGGGCCGCGCTCTGCGCGTTTCGAGCGGTCAGGACGACTATTTCGACGGCGAGATATATGCGGAGCTGGTGCGTTATCTCCCTTCGGTCGAAGAGGGTTATGACATCACCCTTAGGCTCATCAAGAAATCGGATTTCGTACTGACTCCTACGACAGTGGAACTTCCCGTCATCGGGGGGCGTCGAGAACTCACGGTCAGTCCGGGTCTGTTCCCGATCAAGCGTTGGAACGGTGCGGAATGGCTCGTCAGCACGATGCAGGGGTATGGCGGGATCGCGCTTTCAGCCGAAGCCACGGAGACCGAGCGCAACACGGCCGCGGAGTTCGGTCCCGACGCCTACGGCTGTCTGGGCCGCTGCTCTGTGGCGGTTCATCAGGACGGCACCGCGCTGGTCTCGCGTCCTATTAACTTCCGCCTCTCGATCCTCGACGAGCAGGGCGCCCCTGTCTCCGCGGACCAGACGCATATCTACTGGCAGGGTGCCGACGGTACGAAGCGACATATCGGCTTCGCCTATTACGATGTCATCGAAACCGTGCTGGATGGCGCTTCGGTGCTGGCCTTCAATCTCGAAGTCAGGGTTTCCGAACCGGGCTTTAAGGCTTTCACGACCGAAATCCCGATCCCCGCGGGTGCGGAGGAATATTCGTGGGAGGGCAGCGTTACGCTCCGCAAATCGCGCCGCAACCTCGTTCTGGACTTCTCGGTCGTGAATGAAAACGACACGCTTATCGAGGATGCCGAGGTGCTGGTGTTCTATACGGACGAATCGGGCGAGGAGACCACCTATGGCGCTCGGCAGGGGCGAGTTCAGGCAACGGTTCCCGGCGTGACTACCGATGCGTTCCCGCTGGGTATCGCCGCAGGCCGGGACGGCTACCAAACCTACGAACATATCATTCAGGTTCCGGCCAGCAGCGAGGATTACTCGTATACTACGGATGTGAAGCTGACACCTGCCGCCACTGCGTCGCGTCCTGTTAATTTCCGCGTTTCCATCCTCGACGAGAATGGTAATCCGTTCACCGCGGACCGGACCCAGATATTCTGGCAAGGTGCCGACGGTACGAGAAAATTTAGAGGTTTTACGTACTTCAACGTTATCAATACCGTGCTTGAAGAGGCTTCGCTGGAGGCTTTCAATGTCGAAGTTTTAGTTACCGATGCGGACTATCCGGATTCAACGACTGAAATCCCGATCCCCGCGGGTACGGAGGAATATTCGTGGGAGGGCAGCATAACGCTTCGCAATTCGAGCCGCAATCTCGTTCTGGACCTGTCAATCCAGAACGCCGAGGGTGCCGCTGTTGATGCGCAGTCCGTGGAGGTCCGTTATACCAAGCCGGACGGCACGGAGGGTACCCTGACGACGTCGGGATCGCATATTACCGATACGATTCCGAACGTCACGACCGCGTATTTCACTGCGACGATCACCGTGCAGACGGATGGCTACCAGCTCTGGCGCGGTCCGGTCTCGGTGCTTGCGGGTACGGGTGACGCTACGGTTGAAAAGACCGTTACGCTGACGGGGTCCACCCAGTCGCGCCCGCTGAAGCTGCACGTACAGGTTGCCGGCAGCGACGGCACCCCGCTCGTGGCCGACGAGGTTACGGCTTCGTATATCCAGCCTTCGGGCACTAGCAAACAGGAGCGATGGGCGAACACCGGAGAAGTCGATGTTACGCTTGAAGCCTCGACGGGGTATATGACGATGGGGCTTGCGGCACTTAAATCCGGCTACGAATCCGGCAAAAAACTGCTGGACATCCCTGCCGGCAGCACGCAATACGACATCGACGAGACCCTGACGCTCACCTCTTCGGAGCCGACCCCCAAACGCCGGCTTATCCTGCAGCTTACGTTCGAGAATCTCAACGGCGAAGCCGTCGCGGTAGACAAGGTCACCGTATCGACGAAAGACGCTGCGGGCGGGACCATGACGCGGGAGTATACGAACGTCACGGCGGTAGACGATACTCTCGATGATATTCCGACATCGGACAGCAGTGTCACCGTCACCGCCGTTAAATCCGGCTTTACGGGTGTGCGGATGACGCGCTTTATCCCTGCAGGCGAAAGCGACTATACCTATACGGGCGCGATTACGATCGGTGCGGAACGCCTCTTCAGCGCGGAACTGCACGTCACGGACAAGGCCGGGCAGCCGGTCGTAGCGGACGAAATAACCTTTACGTGGCTCAGCAGTACGGGTACGACCAATACCGAGCGCAGGGAGAACACCAGCAGCCTGACCTACGGTCCCGTCTCGAACTGTACGGCCGAAGCCTTCACGATGAATATCACCGCCAAGGCCGCAGGCTACAACAGCATCGAAGACCATATCGACGTTCCGGCCGGTACGGAGGCGTATACGGCCCAGAAGACGATCCAACTCGCTCCGGGCAGCCGCAATGCCGTTCTGAACTTCACGGTGTCCGACAAGGACGGCGCTCCGATCAGCGGCGTCAGTGTAGGGTTCCGGTATGTGAACGCCGACGGCGAGGAGAATGCCTACATGGCCGATACGGATGCGAGCGGCAGGATCAGCGCGACGATCGACAACGTTACGATCCAGTCTTTCGACACCTTCGTGGCCGCCGATCTGGCCGGCTGGCGTCTCTACGTGCGGGAATTCACCGTCCCGGCCGGAACGGAGGACTACACGTACGACCGCAACATCACGCTCTACGACAGTTACGACCCGCTGGTGACCTTCTCGAAGGAACTCCCGTGGACAGCGGGCGCGCACATGATCTCCATGCACAATTCGGGCAACGTGGCCCTGACGCTCGTATCGATGCCGGCATGGTGTCGGAGTGCGGCAAAGCTGCCGTTCGACATGCCCATCGATGGCGGCACTGCCTTAGCCGTACAGAATAATGCGTCGGGATCGGCCCGGACGGGTACGATGGCGATGGAGTACCACAACACGGAGACGGGCGAGACGGTGGCCTACAACGTCGATGTCACGCAGGAGGGATAGGCGATGTACCTCAAACATTGGAGTAAATTTACAGAGTGAAGAACTTGAAAAAACAGCATTGAAATGGCAGACACGTACACACTACAATACCCCGGCGAGCGGGTCGATCAGGATTTGGAGCGCGCCGAGCGCGCCACGGTCGATCTTCCGCTCGCCGCGACGCTGGGGGCCGAGGCGCAGGGCTTCCCGCTGGTCGTCACTACGGCGCTTTCCGAGGTCGATGAAATGTATAAGCTCTACGCCGCGAACCGGAGCCGGTACCGCTGGATGCTTGTCGTCACGCAGGCGTCGGGCGGCGCGTTCGTCGAGGTCGCGGAGGTGGAACCGGTAACGCAAAGCGGCGGCATCGACCTCGTTTTCGACTCGAAATACAACGGCCGCCGCTACGCCGTAACGCTTAAGCTGGCCGGCGGGGAGGTTACGACCGTCAGCGCGCACGTCCTTGCGGACCTCTCGAATCCGGTCCTGCAGGGCAAATCGGCAGGCGGGGGCGACACTCCGATCCGTGAAGTCACGGACCGGTCGGGCAAGACATTCTACCCGGTCACGGCGGCCGCGGGCGTGAAGATGCCCGACGGCACGACGCTGGACGAAAGCGCCAAGCGTTCGACAACCGACCTCGATGTGCTCGCGCATTCGGACTGCACGCTGGAGGAGCGCGTCGCGCAGCTCGAATCGCTGCTTGTAAGGATGCTTTCGGGCGATGTCCTGATCCCGGAACTGCAGGTCAAGAAATTGGGCGTCTGGGGCGGCAACAACATCGTCGTTACGGGCGAGGGTGCTCCGTCGAAGGCTCCCGACCGGGCCGGACAGTTCTACATCGACACCAAGAACAATGCAGTCTACCATTCGGTCGGGAATAACGCTGTTTCGGACTGGAAAAACGGTTGATGCGATGTCTCAGGTTAACCGATACGCGAACAGAGCCGCCTACGAAGCGGATGAGTCCCGGCTTAAAACCCAGTCGGCGGTATCATACGTCGAAAACGACGGCGAGGTGATCTACGACGGCGTGAATGTCGTTGTCGGCCGGGATGCCGCGGACACCGGCGATCTGGCGGTCTTCGACAAAACGGACAGTACGCTGAAGTTCGTCAAGGGGGCGACACTGCTTTACGACCGGCTGCCGCCGGAACTCGTTCCGATGGCCGTGGTCTACGGTCGCCGGGGCGACAAGGTGCGCATCGTTGCCCTGCGCCATCTGGATTTTTACAAGTGGGCAGTGGCGTATGAAGTGAAGCTTTCGGGCTTCGATCTCTCTTCGGGCGGCAGTTTTACGCTGCATATTTACACCTCGGATTTCGAGTTCACCTATCCCGCCGGGGCAACTCTCGCAAGTATCGCGGCGCAGATCAATGCGAACTCCGATATTACGAATACCTATTCATGGAAAGCCACGGCGTCGGACGAGCTGAATGCCATTGTCATGGAGTGCAATGCGTGGTCCACAACCGAAGGTCATAAAAAAATATCCGCTTCGGGCTGCACGCTTACCAAGCATGCGGAAGATGTCGATTACCAGACCACCACTGCCATTATCCCCCAAAACACGACGGTCAACGTACGCCGCAGAAATGGCGCTGACTCACAACTGGCCGGATGCGACAACGAAGTGTTTCTGGAGTACTACAGAGAGAACGGCACGACGGGAACCGACATCCTGCCGGGCAGCTCGACGATCATCCGGGAGAGCGTTTTCACCCAGACCGACAACCCGGCGCTGGTTGCGGCCTATCCGACCTACCGGGACTATCTTTTCGGGGAGCACTTGGCCCAATATCCGTCGGCTTACGGGGCGTTCCTGCAGAACGGCAAAAGCAATACGGCCATTCTCGCCCGGAAAACAAGGACCGACTTCTACGGTAAGACTGTTCCGTGCTATCCGGCCGCTGCCGCAGCTGCGGCCTATGGAATGCAGGTCGCGGGGATGATTACGGGGCTGGAAGCGGGTGCATGGTGGCTGCCCTCGGCCGAGGAGCTGTGGCTGATGGCCAAAGGTCTCTTATTCGCGCAGCCTTACGATCCGGTCAATCGGACATTGTCCGTGTCGGGAAAAGTGATCGCCAAGACGGATTATATGTCCTCGTCTTCCGAGCGGAGCAATCTCTATTATTATAAAGTCAACAAATACGGAAATACAAGCTGGGCGATCGACAACCAGCCGAAACCATTATCCTGCATTGTACGCCCGGTATCGGAGATATGAAAAACCATAGCTGATTATGTCACAAATAAACAAATATGCGGATAAGGCCGCCTACGAAACGGACGCTGCGCGGCTTAGAACCCTCTCGTCGGAATCCTACATCGAGAACGACGGCGTGCTGCTTTACGACGGTGTGAATGCCGTAATTCCGAAATCTGCCGCCGGCGTCGGGGACCTTGTCGTGTTCGACAAGACGGACAGTACGCTGAAGTTCATCAAAGGCGCTACGCTCGTCGCAGATAAGATGCCCGCCGAATTGGTTCCCGCGGGCGTGGTGTACGGCCGACACGGCGATAAGGTGCGGATCGTGTCGCTGGAAAATGCGATCGTCAACGGATCGGATGAGATGCGTTGGGCGAATTCATACGAAGTAGCCTTGTCGGGTTTCGATCTTGCAGCGGGCGGAACCGCCGTTCTTACATTTGGAACCGGAATTTATAAAGTCGATTTGCCTTTGACATGGGGCGCGGGTGCGAAACTTTCGGATATTCATGCTCAAATCAACTCATTCGTGACCGGGCAAATCAAGGATTACGGCTGGACATCGAGTGTTGACGAGGCAAATTCGCGTATCATCATGTCTTCGAATACGTGGTCGCCGGTCTTTTCGACTATTGGCGTCGTAAGCGGTTGCCAAATCACAAGGCCGCCGGAAGACGTGGACTATCAAACGACATTGACGGGTGCGTTGATCGAGGGGGAGAAAGAATACATCCGTCGTAACAACGGGGTTGATATTTCGTTTGCGGGGTGCAACTATAAAATGTTCATGCAGCACTATTCCGTGCATGGAGTTGAAAAAAACGGACAGCAGCCGGGAAGCAGCGATATTATCCGCGAAAGCGTTTTCACCGAGGCCGACAACCCGGCGCTGGTTGCGGCCTATGCGACCTACCGGAACTACCTGTTCGGCGAACATCTGGCCCAATATCCGTCGGCCTATGGTGCAATGGTGCGCGACGGCAGGATGAATACTGCGAAGATCGGCAAACTGCGGTTCGTAAATATCTACGGCGAAAGCGTCATCTGTTATCCGGCCGCCGCGGCCGCGCTCGACTACGGCGTCACGGTCGAAGGAATGACTACCGGGCTGGAAGCCGGGGCGTGGTGGCTGCCGTCGGCCGAGGAACTGTTTATCCTGATGCGCGACCGAGTTCTGGGATTTGCTAATGTAGAGGACGATCCGGTGAACCGTACGCTGTATCGGCTCGGTAAAACGACTTGCTACGGATCGGGGCGTCTTCTATGGACGTCATGTGAGTACAGTTTAAGCAGCGCGTTTCTCTATAATATGTATGCGGGTGTCGTAGGCGTTAGTGACAAGTGGGTGAGGTACTCAACGCGACCTGTTTCCGCTTTGTAAAAAGCGCTGTCTGATTTTTATTCAACATTTTCAATCATGGAAACTCAACAGCAAATCAACACCCTTGAATCGCGGCAGCTGGAGCTGCGGGCGATTATGGCCCAGTCCGACGACCGGGCAGTCAAATGCTTCAAGAACGGCATATCGTTCAAGGAGACCTACCCGGAAGACTATGCCCGGTATGAGACGGCCAATGCGGAGTACAACCGCAACGAAACGACGCTGGCTAAACTCAAAGCCAAGCGGGCCGAAGAGCTGGCCGCGGAAGAAGAACAGAGACTTAAAACCGGACAGCTATGAAAAAACTACTCGACTATCTGGCCCGGCCCGTGCTGGAGCTGGCCGACAGAATCCCCTACAAACGCTACGTCTACTTCACGGCGGGCGTGCTTATCGCCTGTCTGGTGTTGACGGCGGCGATTTTCTGCAACGCCCCGGTGTGGGCCGCGCTCATCATTTCGGCGATCGCCGTGAATCTCGCCGCCTTCTGGAAGGAGTACTGGCACGACGCGACGCCCGAACCGCGCGACATCGTAACGGCGGTGCTCGGCGGCGGGGTGGTGTGGATCACCGTGCTGGCGCTTATTTTCGTCGAATTTCTAAAGGGGTAGTATACGATGGATTGGATGTCTCTATTATCGAGTATTGTGACCGCTATTTTGACCGGCGGCGGTATTACGGCATTCCTGTACCGCAAGGAGAATAAACGCGCCAAACAGCTCGAAAACGAGACTACGGCGTCATCGCAGTGGCGGGAACTTTACGAACGCGCCGAAGCGCGTGCCGACGCGCTGAGTGTAAAGGTCGACGAGCTTTACAAGAAACTGAGCTGCCTTCGGGATGAGAACAACGGACTCACCACCCAAAACGCCGTGCTGAAAATCCTGAAATGCAAGCGGATCGAATGCTCGGACCGGCAGCCGCCGATCGGCAAGAAGGGGGAATGCAATTTCAGGACCAATGCCATCGAGCTGCCTGATAGCGGATTTCAAGTCTCGGACGAACAATAATAACCCACTGAATAATGAAGCATTTTACAATGGCGGAACTGACGGCTTCCGCTACGGCCCGCGCAAAGGGCCTCGACAACACCCCGACGGCGCAGCACCGCGCCAATATCGAAATGTCCGTCGCGCAGGTGCTCGACCCGCTGCGGGAGGCATGGGCCGTCAAATGTGCGAATAATCCCGGCTGGGGCAGCCCGGCTATCCGCGTATCTTCCGGGTACCGCGGCTTTGCGCTCAACAAAGCGGTCGGCGGCTCTGCGACGTCGGCGCATTGTGTCGGCTTCGCGTTCGACCTCGTGCCGGGCAACGGGCGGCTGGCCGACTTCAAGCGGTTCTGCCGCGACTGGCTCAAGGGCCGTCCGTTCGATCAGATGATTTCCGAGGATGAGGATGCGGCCGGGACGCCCCGCTGGGTCCATATCGGCTATAAGAACCGGCAAGGCGGGCAGCGGCGACAGTTTCTGACGATGCGTGCCGGCAAGTATATTCCCATGACGGCATGAAACGGCTGCTGGAAATAATCCTCCTCGTCGCGCTGTTCCTGCTCGGCTACCGCTTCGGCCGCCGGTCGGTTAGGATCGTGACCACGGAGACGACGCGCATCGACACGGTGTTCTATCCGAAGCCGGAGCCGGTCCGCGTGCTGCCGCCGACCTTCGCGTCGGTCAAGGTTCCGCGCCTGCTGTTCGCACCGCGCGACACGGTTTTCCGGACTGTGATCGCCGACGGCCCGGACAGCATCGAAATCCCGGTAACGGTCGAGCACAAAGAGTACGGTGACAGCACCTACCGGGCGCAGGTCAGCGGCCCGCGGATCGGCACCCTCGGTCCGTCGCTCGACTGGATCGAAACCTACAACCACACGGTCACCCGACAACAGACAATCACCCGGCGCAGCCGCTTCGCCCTGACCGCCGGAGTCGGGGCCGCGTACACCCCGCAGGGATTTCAGCCCTATGTCGGAGTAGGGGCGGGAGTGATATTGTGGTCAAGGTGAAGACCATATTGCGGACGTCCGCAAAAAGGAAATTAAAAACCGAGGCTGGAACCTCGGTTATATCATGAATCAAAAATAATTACTGTTTGAAATACGTATCTTTTTCATATTGTGAGAATAAATCCGAAGTTCTTGCTGCTTCTAATAATCTATTCATATCTTCCAATTTCATCCTACCTTTTATCGTTGTCGCTCCAGTACCTAATTCTGTCAACAATACTGATTTGTCTATCATATTCAGTTCGTGAGCCCCGACAAACGAATCGTAACGAAGAAAAGGATAGTCGCTTCGTTTGATCGGCATTTGCATTTCAAAAAGAGCCTCATGGCGTTGTACAAAGCGATTCACATTCGAGTTGACGAAAAAATAACCCACAATATGAGTTTCGCTTTCCCCTATGACAATAAAGAATTTGGGCTTTGGCGGCGTAGTCGTCTGGAACAAACGGTGCAAAATCGTCCCTCTGCAAATATCTTCCATCAGTTCAACTCTTTTGCGGCCCGTATGTTTTCTGTAACCTCGGAAATGAATTCTTCGTCAGCTCCATCTTCTTGCATGATCGCTTCAATTGACATTCGATCATTTAATGGCGTACTACTCCATGCAAAAGCATGGGATTTTTCAATTATTTCATTCCATGAAAGCCGTCCGTATTGAGATAACGACGCATTGAGTTCTTGCACATCGGTTTTTGAAAGGAAATATAAATCAGCATCTTGCAAAGGTTCAATATTGTACCGATTTTTGATTCGGAACATTTTTTTAAACTCATCAATCTGCGGCCATTGATAACTATCTCCACGGACCCCTTTAAAAATATCGTAAATAGCGGAAGGCACGGGGCCATATTCCATTGCAATATACGTGTCGCCTGTAATAGGACGACCGTATTTGGTCAAGTGCTCTCGATCTGCAAAATAGAGAACCTTGAAAATCTTGTGAAAATCTCTCCGTTCCAGCCTGTTCGCAACATACAGGACAGCCTGTACGGATTTGTCTGGGTTAAAGACTGGAGTTGTCATAGTTGCAATTTATGTTGTTGTGTGTGGCAAATATACATTTTTATTGACAAACTGCAAAAAGCGTACTGTTATTGTGTGAACATTGAAAGTTTTTGCTTCGTATGTTAGTTTTCAATCGGCCGCTATTTTTTTTACAAAATAGCCGGTGAAATCTTCATTGCCCATCCGGAGTTGAACGCGTCGGCAGTAGCGCGCAGGCTTGGAATAGCGCAAAGTCTTCTTGCCCAATATATCAGCGGCTTCCGAAAACCGAGCGAAAAGACCGCCCGAAAGATTGAGGAAAAGATTAAGGAGTTTGCCAAAGAAATAGAATCCGTTCGGTTTGTTTAATTATCACAAGTTAATGACCAACGGTACGTCCCGGATTCTTCTGGGGCGTTTTTTGTTGTATTGACCGTTGTATTAGTTGTATTAAAAACAGTTTGATAAATTCTACAAATTTCTTACATCTATGGCCTTGTGGGGACGTATGTCAAGAATTGTCGGAGAATGGATTTGCATTTATGCTCCCGCCACCTCCACACCGCAACAAAAAATACGACCTGCCGCAGTGACGGCAGGTCGTATTTGTCTGAAGAGCGGAGTATTATTTCTTGTACCAGTCTTTATTCTTTTCGCCGTTCGTAGCGGCCCATTCCGCATAAGCGGGGTAGACCTGATCGATCGGGGACTTTTCATTTGTCTGGTCGAGCAGTTTGGCCACGTCCCCGTCGTTCGCACCCGAAAGGAAGAAGGCGAACGGATAATTCTCAGCGCGTACGTAGTAGATGCCTTTTTCGGGAACAGACTTGTCGTCGTTCGTGCCGAAGAACGACATTTCAGCCCGTGCCGTCGGCGCTTCGTAGGGGATATGCACCTCCCAGCGTTTGCCGGCGGTCAGCCCGTCGCGGTCGGTGCGGTAGATGAACGGCTTGATCGTTCCGGCCTGCGCCTCGGCGACCGGCGCGTCGTATTTCGCCGTAATCCGGTAGGTCGCACCCATCGTCTCCTTAACGTCGGGCGTCAGCAGTACGACCTTGCCGTCGCGCTCGAAATCCGCAGCTTCGAACGTCTCGGCACCGGGCTTGCGGACGCTGAATTCGAGTTTTGCGTCCGCCGCCGCTCCCGTAAGGGTCACGGCGAGTCCGTTGGCGTTGCCTGCGAAGTTGGCGAAGGTCTTCAGCATGAACGACTCCTCGAAAATGCCCTTTTCGTTGAACACCTTCTCGTAATCGCTGCGGACCATCACGTCGTTCATGTCGTAGTCGCCGCGGCTGGGCCAGAGGTCCTCGAAAGCATAGATGCCGCGCAGTACGTTGGCCGTCTTCTTGCCGTCGTTGACATCGACCGACGGAATGTCCGTCACGGCGTCCACGGGATTGGAGGTCATCGTGAATACCACGTCGCTGAAATTTTCGTCGTTGTTGTGGTCCTCGAACGAGAAGAGCACCGAGTTGATGCCGCTTTTCTTGTCCGTATAGCGGAATACGGCCGTGCGGGGCGTCTGATAGGCGACACCGTTGTTATTGACGCTCAGACCGTCGGAAGTCGCGGCGCGGTACTTTTTGTCTCCGGCTCTCAGCCGGTTGGTCCATGCGTTGGTGGCCAGTACGAATCCGATGCGGTAATCGGCCGGGAATACGGTCGTAGCTCCGGCCTTGCTGCCGTCGGCGATTTCGGGATAATAGATCAGCTGTACGGCTGTGCCGCGCTCCACACCCTGATAGAGCCGTGATTCCCACGGCGAGTTGCTCCACCGGCCGTCCTGCGTATTGGGGAAGATCATCACCACGTCGGCGTCGGCGAGCGACTTGGGTTTGTTGCCGGTCTTGTAGTAATAATAACCCATCGAGCTGTTCCAGCAGGTGTTGCTGCCCAGCAGGGTGATGACTACTTCGGCCGATTTTTCGAGATAGAGGTCGCGCGAGGAGCGGTACTCCTCCGGACACTTTTTGGTCGTGTCGAACACGCTTGCGTGCGCCTTGAGGAGCGCTCCGTAATTCTTGACTTTCAGGTCGCCCTTGTATTCGTAGCCGATGCTGCCGTAGGTCGTGTCGTAGCTGCCCAGCCATGTTTTCCAACCGTCCCGCTCGACGGCCGTCGAATGATACTCCTTGGCGCGCGTCGATGCGGGGGCCGCGTTCGCGGGTGCTCCCGATTCGGCCGATGCGGTCAGCATATCGCCGCTGCGGGTCGCTTCGAGCAGGGTGCGCGCATAGAAGGCGGGGGTCAATACATAAGCCTTCCGGATATACGAGGGCAGTTCGATCGTCCCTTCGAAACGCCCCTGCCCGTCGGTATAGCCGGCATAGAGCGGCTCGGTCCCTGCGATTCTGGCATAGGCCGTTTCAGTCTCTTCGACGGGGCAGGTGTCGTATACCTCGAAATAGACGTTGGACGGCATGCCGTCCATGTCGCCGTAATCGACGCAGAGCGTGACCGGGACGGTCGTCGTGAAGCCGAATTCATTGAATTCCCCGCCCTTTGCGGGCGGTTCGGGCGACGGGGTGGGGTTGTCGTGGGAACAACCCGCCGCAGCGGCCATCGCCATGGCCGCAATCGTTAGGATAGTGACGCTTTTCATTATCGTTGTCAATTGCACCTGCTCTGTTTTGTGTATATTTTGAGCGAAAGTGTATATTATGCTACAAAAGTATGCAAAAAAAACGTACGTTGTACGCCGACGCACGAAAAATTGCAGGAAATTATTAAAAATAAGATTTATAGACCCTTTTATGGTATTCGGAAGATCTTGCCTTCGGCGAAGGTCGCCCAGAGGGAGCCGTCGGGAGCCTGCGCGAAATCATTTCCGCCCGAATTGCAGCATTTGACGCTCCACAACAGCGTGCCGTCTTCGCCTACGGCGGCAACGGTGCCGTGACGGCCCGCGACATAGACCACGCCGTCGCGCACGAATGCCGGGCAGGAGTTGTACTCATACCCCCAGCCGAGGTCCGTGCACCATAGTTCGCGGTACCGCTCCGCCGAGGTGTCTATGGCCGCCAGCTCGCCGTCCATCGTCTTGTAGTAGAACCTCCGTCCGTCGCCGCTCAGTCCGGTCGTTTCGCGCGATTTGCGGCTGTTGTCGCGCCATAGCTGCTTCCCGGTGGCGAGATCCAGACAGGTCACGACGCGGTCCGGGGCGACGATGAAGACCTTGCCGCCGGCGATGCGGGGTACGACATGCCCCGGCGAGAAGAAGAGACTGCCGCTGCCGTTGTTCCACTTCCAGAGCAGTTCGCCGGTGCCTGCATCGAGACAATAGAGATGGCGGTCCCATGCGCCGAATACGAGCCGTCCGTCGGCCAGCGTCGGACGCCCCTGCGCCTGCCCGCAGCCGTAATCGTGCCGCCACAACAGCCTGCCGCTGCGCAGGTCGATCTTGCCTATGGAACCGGTTCCCAGACCTATATATAATGCCCCGCCGTCCGTAATTCCGTCGCCCACGACAGCGCTCTGCGTCGGAAGGTGCCATTTCTCGCGCCCCGTCCGGGCGTCGAAGGCCCATATGCCGCCCGATGCGGCTCCCGCGATCACGAGTCCGCCGGTGCAGAGCGGGGTGGTGTAAAGCCCGTCCGGAAAGACGTGCCGCCACAATTCGCGTCCCTTGCGCGTGTCGTAAGCGCGCAGTGCGCCCTGCGAATTGCCGTAACAGAGCACCTCGCCGCAGAATGCCGCTCCCGTCAGCACCATGGCGCTGTCCTGCACGACCAGCCGCATGCGGCCTTCGGCGTCGGGCGTCGGCGGCAGCGGGTCGCAGGGGAGCGCCAATATCTGCGGATCGTCTTTCAGGCAGACCGTATACCGGGTGACCGGGGGCATGCCGAGCGGCTTCTCGCGTATGCGCACCGAGTCGGCGAAAAAGTCGAGCAGCGTATATCCCGGCGCTTCGCCCCTTTTGCCCGCGAGCGCGCGGCCCGGAATCCCCGCAATCCCGTCGAAGTTGCGCAGCTGCAGCTGGTGGTAATGGCCGTACAGCGATGCCGTGACGCCCACGCTTTTCAGCGTCTCGGTCACCTCCTGCCGGTTCGTCAGATCCCCGTTGAGCGGATAGTGGCAGAGGCTTACGATCCGCTCGCCGGGCCGTGCGGCGGCCGCTTGGCGTTCGAGCCATGCGAGGTCTTCGCCCCGTATCATTCCGTCGGCCATTTTCATATAAGGCCCGCTGGCATAGCCCAGAAAGAGATAACCCTTGGCGCGGGTGGCGACGCATCCCGCATGTCCGAACAGACGGCGGAATGCCGTGCAGCCGCTTTCGGACCACGTCGTTTCGTGGTTGCCCGGCACCGTGAACCACGGCTTGCGGAGCTGCGACATGAGTCCGTGCACATGCGCCAGCTCGCGGTCGCTCCCCATGTTCGTCAGGTCGCCGCCGAAGATGACCAGATCGGCGTCCGAAGCGTTCGCCTCCGCGACGGCGATCCGGAAGAGCGAATCCTGCACGTTGCCCGGCGTGACGTGTATGTCGGTGAAGAAAACGGTGCGGAGCGTATCGGCGGGCGGCACCTCCCCAACCGTTTTCGCCGCGGCAGGCTGCGGCGCCAGCGTCAGCAGGGTCAGGCACATGCAGCCGTATAATTCGATGAACGGGTTTTTCATGGTTTCGGAGCAGTTTTATCTTTACAAGGTACGAATTTAGGCCGAAAAAACATATCTTTGCGTCACTAAAAAAACAGAAGTCCATGAAAAAGATAATGCTGCTCGGTTCGGGTGAGCTGGGCAAGGAATTCGTGATCGCGGCGCAGCGGCTGGGGCAGACCGTCGTCGCCTGCGACTCTTATGCGGGCGCCCCCGCCATGCAGGTCGCCGACGCATGCGAAGTGTTTCACATGCTCGACGGCGACGCGCTGGCCGCCGCCGTCGGGAAACACCGTCCCGACATCATCGTGCCCGAAATCGAGGCGATCCGCACCGAACGGCTCTATGAGTTCGAAAAGGCGGGCGTGCAGGTCGTGCCGAGCGCCCGCGCCGTCAATTTCACGATGAACCGCAAAGCCATCCGCGACCTCGCGGCCAAGGAGCTGGGGCTGAAGACCGCGCGCTATTTCTACGCGACGTCGTACGACGAGCTGAAGCAAGCCGCCGCGAAGATCGGTTATCCGTGCGTGGTGAAACCCCTGATGTCGTCGTCGGGCAAAGGCCAGTCGCTCGTCAAAGGACCCGAAGAGCTGGAGCACGCTTGGCGCTATGGCTGCGAAGGGTCGCGCGGAGACATCCGCGAGCTGATTATCGAGGAGTTCATCCGCTTCGACAGCGAGATCACGCTGCTCACCGTAACCCAGAAGAACGGCCCGACGCTCTTCTGCCCGCCGATCGGCCATGTGCAGAAGGGCGGGGACTACCGCGAAAGCTTCCAGTCGCCGCACATCGCGCCCGAACATCTGGCCGAAGCGCAGCGCATGGCGGCCGCCGTCACCGAAGCGCTGACCGGTGCCGGGCTGTGGGGCGTGGAGTTCTTCCTGAGCCACGAAAACGGGGTCTACTTTTCCGAACTCTCGCCGCGGCCCCACGATACGGGCATGGTGACGCTGGCCGGCACGCAGAACCTCAATGAATTCGAACTGCACCTGCGGGCCGTGCTGGGGCTGCCGATTCCGGCCGTCACGTTCGAGCGTCTGGGCGCCTCGGCCGTCGTCCTCTCGCCGGTCGCCTGCGCCTCGGCGCCGCGTTACGAGGGCATCGACCGCGCACTGGCCGCCGATCCCCGCACCGACGTGCGCATCTTCGGCAAACCCTCGGCCCGCGTGAACCGCCGCATGGGCGTGGTCACGGGCTACGCCCCGCTCGACGGCGATCTGGAGGCACTGCGCGAACGGGTCAAGGCCGCCGCCGCGGAAATCAAAGTTCTGGAACCTTAATTTTATCGAACGATATGGCACAATACGCAATTATTTCGACCGAGAAAGGCGACATGAAAGCCGAACTCTATACCGACGAGACGCCGGGCACGGTGGCGAACTTCGTAAAACTCGCGGAGAGCCGTTTCTACGACGGACTGACTTTCCACCGGGTGATTCCGGGATTCGTCATTCAGGGCGGCTGCCCCAAAGGCGACGGCACGGGCGGTCCGGGTTACACGATCAAATGCGAAACCTCGGCTCCGCGCCAGTACCACGACCGGGGCGTACTCTCGATGGCCCATGCGGGACGCGACACGGGCGGCTCGCAGTTCTTCATCTGCCACACCCGCGAGACGACGCAGCATCTCGACGGCCGGCACACCTGCTTCGGCCGCGTCGTCGAAGGGCTGGACGTCATCGACGACATCCGTCCCGGCGACCTGATCCTCTCGGTCCGTATCGTGAACGAGTAGCGCGCCGCTGCAATCGCAGATTATCCCTTAGCAGCAGAATTGGCCAAAGGCTCTCCGTGCGGAGAGCCTTTTTTCGTCGCGGGAAGATCCGTTGCCCGCAAGAGGAGGCCGCACGGCGGCCTGTCCTCCTCTTTTCCGCATCGTCGGCATCAGCGTGGAACGGCACGAAGAAAGGCCGCCGCCGGTCTGATGCGGGAACCGGCGATGCGCTGCCGCCGCGTCATATCTTCCGGATCATTTCGAACTGCTTTCCCTGCGGCACGATGTTTTTCGCTTGCAGGAATCCGGTTATCGAGCCGCACGAAACGTCGGTATTTATGATTTTGATGGAGTCGTTCCTGTTCAGCCGGAGCATCTCCCGCAGCAGCAGGCCGGCGATTCCCTTTCTGCGGTACTGCGGCTTCACCGCGATCTGCGCGACGTCGCCCGACGCGGGTTCGAAAACGCAGTAGCCGGCGAGTTCCTCTTCGGTGAATACGCCCAGACTGACGAAATCTCCGGCGGCTCTTCCTATGGATTCGAAACTGTTCTGCCACGAGGGCGTGAAATCCCAAAAGGAGGAGATCGAAGCGAATTTTTCGGGATCTGTCCGTCTCACCGAGTGGGGCAGGCGGGGCGTATCGCCCCGGTCGGCGATTTCCGTGTTCGCCCGGCAGAAATAGTTGAACTCCCGGACCGTCTCGAACCCCAGATTCCGGTAAACGGACACGGCTCTGGTGTTGTGCTGCAACACCTCCAGCAGATACTGTCCGACGCCCGCCCTCCGTAGATGCGGCATCGAGTGTCTGAAAATCTCCGTGGCCAGTCCCGTGCCCCGGTACTCCTTGAGGGTTCCGGTTCCCGTGTCGTAAGCCGTCGGCACGCCGTTGAAATTGCCGATGCCGTTCAGTGTGAAAGCCGCGATCTGCGCACCGTCGAATGCGGCGAACGAAAGGGCGGGATCGAAACCGCGCCGTGTCAGCATGGCCCGCAGCTGTTCCGCGTTCAGCTGCACCTCGTAGTCGGCGAACGCCCGGCCGAAAGCCCTGAACAGCGTGTCGAAGTCTGTCTTTTCCAATGATTTTATCTCCATATGCGTCGGTTTTCGGCGGAAAAATGGCCGCCCGGCAAGGCTGCGCCCGCTCTGTTTCAAAGATAGTGATTTTTACCGATCTCCGCTTCCCGAATTCCGCTTTTTCACCGCAGCTCCGGTCCGTACGACGGCCGACAACCACGGCAAAAAAAAGAGACCGTCTCAAAACGCTGAGACAGTCTCTTTGTCATTCGGTTCTTTGGACCGTATCGCCGCCGGATTATTTTCCGAACTTGGCCTTGATGTTTTCCGTCGCCTTCTTCAGCAGCTCTTCAGGACAGCAGAGCGTGATGCGGATGTAACGCTTGCCCTCCGAGCCGAAGATGCCGCCCGGAGTCAGGAACACGTCGCACTTGTCCATCACCTCGTCCGAGAATGCGAAGCTGTCACCCTCGTACGACTCCGGCAGTTCGGCCCATACGAACAGTCCCGCCTGATGCTCGCGGTATTTGCATCCCAGCGCGTCGAGCAGCGCGTACGCCTGCTTCTCGCGGCCGTAGTAGATGTCGTTCAGCTCCTTGAACCACTCCTCGCCCAGCGCCAGCGCCGTGTCGGCCGCAGCCTGAATGGGGTAGAACATACCCGAATCCATGTTCGACTTGAACGTGAGGATCGAGTCGATCCACTCCTTCTTGCCTACGACCACGCCCACGCGCCAGCCGGCCATCGAATGGCCTTTAGACAGCGAGTTCATCTCCAGCGCCACGTCGCGCGCGCCTTCGGCCTCCATGATCGAGATCGGAGCCGCCGCGTTGCGGATGAAGCTGTAGGGGTTGTCGTGCACGATCAGTATGTTGTGCTTGGCGCCGAAATCCACGATCTGCTGGAACAGCTCCATGGTCGGGGTCTGTCCCGTCGGCATGTTGGGGTAGTTTATCAGCATCATCTTCACACCGTCCAGCCCGGCCTTCTCGATCGCCGCGAAATCGGGGCGGAAATTCGTCTCCTTGTTGAGCGCATAGGTCACCATCTCGCCGCCGGCCAGACGCACGGCCGCCGAGTAGGTGGGGTAGCCGGGGTTGGGCACCAGCACCTTGTCGCCCTTATTGAGGAACGTCATGCAGATGTGCATGATACCCTCCTTCGAACCGATCAGGGGCAGCACCTCCGAATTGTAGTCCAGCTCGGTGCGATACCATTTCTTATACCAGTCGGCAAAAGCTTTGCGCAGGATCGGCTCTCCCTTGTAGGACATGTATTTGTGCACGTCGGGACGCTGCGCCTCTTTGGCGAGACGGTCGATGACCGACTGGTGCGGGGGCAGGTCGGGGCTGCCCATAGCGAGTTTCACGATCTGACGGCCCGTTGCCGCTTCGATTTCGGCGATCTCGCGCAGACGGCGCGAAAAATAGTACTCTCCGATGCCGTCCAACCGATGGGAACGGGCGATGTTGACTGCTTTTGCCATAGTGTAATCAGGTGTTTGGATTTGCTGTTTGCAAAGATAGGTATTCCTATTAAAAATTAAAAGCCATCGTTGAATTTTATCTCCCTTCGGACTCTCTCCGCCGCTTTGTTTCCCGCTCAGAACTGCTTCGGGGCGGCATGTCGGGCGGGTAACAGTTCGTAACATTTTTTACGAACCGTCCCCGTTTACAGTGCGAAGAGGATGAATATCTGCGCCGTCAGCACGCGCAGGAACATCACTACGGGATAGACCGTCGAATAACCCACGGCCGGCATGTCGTTGCCCGCCGTGGCATTGGCGTAGGCCAGCGCCGGGGGATCGGTCGTCGATCCGGCGATAAGTCCCATCAGCGTGTAGTAGTTCATCTTGAGCCACAGCCGCGCTACCAGCGCGACGATTATCAGCGGCAGGACGGTGATGATGACGCCGTATCCGATCCAGCGGTAACCGCCGTCGACGATGGCGTCGATGAATCCGTCGCCCGCGCCGATGCCCACCGCCGCGAGGAACAGCGCGATGCCGATCTCGCGCAGCATCAGGTTGGCGCTCATCGTGGTGTAGGTGACCAGATGGAAATGCGTGCCGAAGCGTCCGATCAGGATGGCCACGATCAGCGGGCCGCCGGCCAGTCCGAGCTTCACGGGCTGGGGCACGTTGAGCAGCGGAATCGACCCCAGCAGCACACCTAAAGCGATACCTACGAAGATCGTCACCAAATTAGGCTGGTTCAGCTTCTTGAGCGAATTGCCCAATACGTCGGCCACCTGCGCCACGGCCTTCGCGGGTCCCACGACCATCACGCGGTCGCCGACCTGCAGTTCCAAGCCCTGATAGGGGATCAGATCGACGCCCGCGCGGTTTACGCGCGTGATGGTGATGCCGTATTTCGTGCGCAGGCGCAGGTCGGAGAATTTCTTGCCGTTGAGCGACGATTTCGTGATCAGGATGCGGCGCGACACCAGCTCGGCGTTGGGCGTATTGTTGCCCCACTGCTCGTCGGTCATCTCCACGCGGCGGCCGAAGAAGGCCACGATCGCCTCGATGTCCTCGGCCTGCGAGATCACCCACAGTCGGTCGCCGAGGTGTATCACGCTATCCGCATCGGCCATCGAGATCGTTCCGTCGGGACGCAGGATGCGCGATATGACGAACTGACGGTTGATCAGGTCGCGGACATAGGCCACCGTGCGGCCGTCGAGCGTCTTGTTGGTGAATTCGACCGACACCTTGTCGGCGAGCTTGTGCTCCCGGCTCAGCGCCGCCAGCCCCTCGTCCTCCTTTTCGAACTTCACGCGCAGGGCGTAGCGGATGAAGATCATCGTGAATATGATGCCCACGACGCCGAGCGGATAGGCCACGGCGTAACCCAGCGCGATCGTGGGGTCTTCGATCCCCGACGCATCGGCGTAAGCCTGCTGCGCGGCGCCCAGTCCGGGGGTGTTGGTCACGGCGCCCGAAAGGATGCCGACCATCGTCGGAATCGGCGTGCCCGTCACCAGATGAACGACATAGGCCGTCGCCACGCCCAGCAGCACGATCGCCACGGCGCACATGACCAGCGTCATGCCGCCGTGTTTGAACGATGCGAAAAATCCCGGTCCGACCTGCAGACCGATCGAGAAGACGAACAGAATCAGCCCGAATTCCTGCACGAAGTGCCGGACCTCGCCGTCCACCGTCATTCCGAAATGACTCAGGACGATGCCCACGAACAGAATCCACGTGATTCCGAGCGAGACGCCGCCGATTTTGACTTTTCCGAGCAGAATGCCGACGGTGATGACCAACGCGAAAGTCAGGACGGCATGGGCGATGCCGTTGCCGAAGAACAAGGTGTGTAACCACTCCATATTAACCTACTTTTGTACGAATTGCCAGTAATTGTGCAAAAGTAGTATTTATTATAGAATTTAAAAAACTTTGATGCGACTTTTATGGTGCCGATATACGCCCCTCCGTCCGCCGCAGGGGTTGCGGCTAATACAGATACCGCTCCATCAGCGGCATGAGCAGTGCCGTCGCCAGCCCCATCAGGGCCATGGCCAGCCCGCTCAGAGCGCCCTCCACGGCGCCTATCTCGATGGCGCGCGCCGTTCCGATGCCGTGTGCGGCGGCTCCCAGCGCAAATCCCCGCGCTTCGGCGTCCCGCACCCCGCAGCGGCGCAGAATCCACTCGCCGAAGATGCTGCCGAAGATTCCGACGCAGAAGACCACGACCGACGTGATCGGCACGATGCCGCCCAGCGGTCCCGACACGGAGACGGCGATCGGCACGGTGACCGATTTGGGGGCTATCGAGGTGAGGATTTCGCGCCCTGCGCCGAACGCCATGGCGATATAGACGACGCTCAGCACGCCCGTCACGCATCCCGCGAGGGTTGCGACGCCCACCGGCAGCAGACTGCCGCGCAATTGTTCCACCTGTTCGTAAAGCAAGTATCCCAACGCCACGACCGACATGCCCAGCGCGAAATCGAGCGCCGAAGTCGCCTGCTTGTAGCGGGGATAGTCGATGCCCGCCGCGCTGAGGAAGACGATCACCGCGACGAACGTCAGCAGTACGGGATGCAGCAGCGGTACCCGCAGCCGTCGGTAGACGGCGCAGCCCAAGCAGTAGAGTCCTACGGTGAGCGTCAGCAGGAAGAGGTCCGAGGAGAGGAAAGCCTTGTCAATCATGGTCGGGAGCGTTTGGAGCGGTTTCGCGCAGATGCCGGATGCGCCGCAGGCGCGAACGGCGGTTCAGGCTTTGGAAGGTCTGCCCCGTGACGAGCAGGACGACGATCGTCGAGACGATGCCCGAAATCACGATCGCCCACAAGTTGTCGAGAATCACCCGGTAGGAGTCCATCAGCCCCACGCCGTAGGGGACGAAGAAGAGCGCCATGGCTCCCAGCAGGAATTTCGCCGCCGGACGCACGGTCTCGGCTTTGACCCAGCGCATGCAGAGCGCCGCGAAAAGCAGGATCATGCCGATGATGTTACCTGACACATAACCTCCGGTCAGGATGCTCAATGCGTTGCCGATCAGCCAGAAAAGAAGTATATAAAAGAGTCCGGACATGGATTTTCCCGCTTGTTTTCACCCGCAAAGATAGCGTTTCCGGCCGTATGTTGTACCTGCAGGACCCGATTTGTGAGCGGGCACGGTCTCCTGTTCCTTCCTCTACGTTCCGGAGGATGTCGCGCGCAGATGCGGAGAGCCGAAATCGTCCATCGCATATTGATTTGCAGTTGCCGGACGGCAAAACGCCATGCCGGCGCATCCTCCCGCGATCAGACGGGGCGCAGGGGCTTATCGCCGTTTATCGTTGCGCCGCACCGCTTTGAGCGGGCAGTGCGCACTGGCGCACGACGCGCATCCGCCGCGCCTGCGCCCCCGGAAGAAGCACCGGAGCCGCCGTGCGAGCAACACCGCGACCGCCGCTCCGATCGCCCATACCGTATAATCCTGCCATCCCATATCAGAGCCACATGACCAAATGATAGACGGCCCATGCCGCCAGCCAAGCCAGCAGGGTGTTGTACGCCACGCTGGCGACGGCCCATCGCCAGCCCGCCTCCGAACCGATGGCCGCAACCGTGGCGATGCAGGGGAAGTAGAGCAGGATGAATACGAGGAACGCCAGCGCCGAGGCGTGGGTGAAATCGCCGCTCGCCGTCAGACGCTGCGCGAGATTCGCCGTCTCTTCGTCTCGGTCCGCCGCGGCATCTTCGGCGGCAGTTCCCGGATTTAGGCCCGGCCGGCCGTCGGCCGTCTCCGCTATATAGATGGCCGTCGGACCGTCCGCGCCGCCGATCACGGCAACCTTGCCGTTTTGCAAATCGTTGATCGACAGCTTCGCAGTGTCTGTCATCTCACCCGATTCGGCAACTATTTCGATCGTCCCGGAAGGCTGCGCCGCCGTATTCGCCGCCGCAGGAGCCCCTTCGGAGTAGAGTACGCCGAGCGTACTGACGATGATCTCCTTGGCCGGGACGCCCGACAACAGGGCCACGCCCGCTTTCCAGTTCAGCCCCAGCGGACTGAACACCGGCTCGCAGGTGCGTCCGAGACGTCCGAGGTAGGAGTTTTCGTAATGTTCGGGCGTATTTCCGGCGTCGGTGCGGGGGTAGTAGCTCAGGAACCATACGACCACCGACGCGACCAGAATCATGCCGCCCATCTTGCGCAGATATTGCGCGCACTTGTCCCACATATGCCTGAGCGTGGTTTTCCACGTCGGCAGGCGGTAGGGCGGCAGCTCCATGACGAACGGCGTTTCGTCCACCGGGAACATGAACCGCCGCATCAGCCGCGCCGTGAAGACGGCCAGCACGACGCCCAGCACATAGAGTCCGATCATCACCAGCCCGGCGTTTTCGGCGAAGAAGGTGCCGGCCAGAAGCAGGTAGATCGGAATTCGCGCGCTGCATGACATAAAAGGGGTGATCAGTATGGTGATCAGCCGACTGCTGCGACTCTCGATCGTCCGGCAGGCCATGATCGCCGGGACGTTGCAGCCGAAGCCCATGATGAGCGGAATGAACGATTTGCCGTGCAGGCCGATGCGGTGCATCACGCGGTCCATGATGAAGGCCGCGCGGGCCAAGTAGCCCGAATCCTCCATGAACGAGATGAACAGGTAGAGGATCATGATGTTGGGCAGGAAGACGATCACGGCGCCCACGCCGCCCACGATGCCGTCCACCAGCAGGTCGCGCAGCGGTCCGGCGGGCATCATGTAGTCGATCGCGCCGCCGATCCAGCCCACCAGCGCATCGATCCACTCCTGCGGATAGGCGCCCAGACTGAACGTGCACCAGAACATGAACCACATCAGGAAGAAGAAGATCGGAAATCCCCACAACTTATGCGTCACGAAGGTGTCGATCAGCGCCGTGGTCGAAGCCTCCTCGCGCTTGCCCGGAGTGAAGGTCTCCCTGAGCGCGCCCTGTATGAATCCGTATTTCTGGTTGGCAACCGCCGTTTCGACGTCTTCGCCCAGCGCTTCGCTGATGCGCTTGGCTTCCAGATCGCGGATCGCGGTCCATTCGGGCCAGCGGCTGCAGCCGCGCAGCTGCTCCTCGACCTGCCGGTCGCCTTCGAGCATCTTCATCGCATAGTAGCGGGGCGGGAAGGCTTTGGGCAGCTCGCCGCGGAAAGCGTTCATGTCGCCGTTCAGGCGGCGCAGTCCCTCTTCGATGACGGACCCCATGTTGATATGGATGTGGCGCACGCGCTCGTCCTGATTCTCGTATACCGCGATCACCGTGTCGAGCAGCTGCTCGATGCCCTTGCCGTTGCGCGCCTCGACGGGCACCATCGGCACGCCGAGCATGCGGCCCAAGTTGTCGTAATCCAGCTCTGCACCGCTTGAGTTAAGCTCATCGAACATGTTGAGCGCCACGACCATGCGCGGGTTTATGTCGATCAGCTCCGTAGTCAGGTACAGGTTGCGTTCGAGGTTCGACGCCACCACCGAGTTGATAATCACGTCGGGAGTCCTCTCGGCGATGTGGCTGCGCACGTAACGCTCTTCGGGCGTGTAGGCCGAAAGGGCGTAGGTGCCCGGCAGGTCGGTCACTTCGAAACGGTAGCCGCGGTAGTGGCGGTGCCCGATCTTGGCGCCGACCGTCACGCCGCTGTAGTTGCCGACGTGTTCGTGACCGCCCGAAATGGCGTTGAAAAGCGAGGTCTTGCCGCTGTTGGGGTTGCCCACCAGCGCCACGCCGATCGTGCGGCTGTGACGGTTGATGACTTCGTCGATCGTCGCGCAGCCGTCATCCGGACCGGGCGTCTCGGCCGTCGGGTATTCCGGTTCCGCGGGCTGTCCGTCGGCGCCGCATCCGCAGTGCCGGCGGTGGTGTTCGTGGTGGTGATGGCGCGAGCCGCCCCCGGCGAGGTATTCGCTGGCTTCGCTGTCTGAGAGCACGACCACCATGTCGGCTTCGCTGCGGCGCAGCGAGATGTCGTAGCCCATGATCTTGTATTCGATGGGGTCTTTCAGCGGGGCGTTGAGAATCACTTCGACCCGCTGTCCGCGGACGAAACCCATCTCCATGATGCGGCGGCGGAAACCGCCGTGTCCCGTCACTTTGAGTATCGTGGCCGATTCCCCGGTCTTAAGTTCGGATAGACGCATTGTCGCTCTTTGGTTTTTGGCTCCAAAGATACGATTTTACACTGGGATGTGCAATCCCCATTTGTGGGTATATTCGTCTCACCACCCGCCGCCCAGCGCCTTGCAGAGATTGACGTAGTTGATATATTGCTGCGCCACCAGATTGACGAACTCCATCTGCGACTGATAGAGGCTGCGCTGGGCGTCGATCACGTCGAGGTAGTCGGACAGGCCGCTGTGGTAGAGCGCCTGCGTCATCGCGGCGATGCGGTCGTTGGCGAGGACCAGCTCGCCGTAGCGTTCGGTCTGTCTGCGGTAGGTGGTGATGGCCACCAGCGCCTGCTCGACGTCGGAAAAGGCCGTCAGCACGGTCTGCTCGTAGGTCAGCGCCGATTGCGTGTAACGCTCCATGGCGGCCTGTTCCGCGCGGCGAAGTCTGCCGAAGTTAAAGACGGGGAGCGTCAGCGAGCCTAACGCATCCCACGCCCAAGGGTTGGCCGAAGTTAAACCTTTGATCGAATTGGAGGCTGCTCCGCCTTTGGCTGTCAGAGCAATGGACGGGAACCGGTTGCCGCGGGCAATGCCCACTTCAGCGGCTGCGGCGAGCATGTCGTAACGCGCTTGCATGATGTCGGGCCGCCGTTCGAGCAGCTCCGAGGGCAGTCCGACGGGAATGTCCGCCGGACGGTAATCGGTCAGCAGACGCAGTCCAGCCCCCGCGCTGTCCGTTCGCCGCGGCATTTCGCCCAGCAGGATGTCGAGTGACAGCCGCGTCTGCGCCACGGCCCGCCGGTACTGCGGAATGTCCGCTTCGGCGGTGTAGACCAGACTTCGGGCCTGCTCCAGCGCCACGCCGTCCGACATGCCGTAGCGGAACATCGAGTCGATCAGGGCCGCCGATTCGCGCCGCAGGGCGCAGCTCTGCCGGGCGATCGCCAGATCGCGTTCATATTCGAGCAGGGTGAAATAGGTCGTGGCGACTTCGGCCGCCAGCGCCAGCCGTACGCCCCGCAGCGCCCACTCCGACGAGGCTATCTGGGCTTTTGCGGCGCGTTTGGCGTTGCGCAGCTGCCCGAAGAGCGCCACCTCCCACGAGAGCGACGGCTCGACGGCGTACGACTGCACGATCTTCGTGGCAGGCGTATATTCGCCTTCGGCCGTGACGCCCAGCCCGACCTGCGGCAGGTACTGCGCCCGCACGCTCTTGAGGTTCAGCCGCGCTTCCTCCACGCGCGAGGCCGCCACGGCCACGTCGCGGTTGTTGTCCAGCGCCCGTGCGACGAGGTTGTTGAGCACCGTATCGCCGAACAGCGTCCACCATTCGGGGCCGAAGCGGGTCGTATCCTCCGAGAATCCCCGCCCGTAGATGTAATCGTCGGGCACGGAGACGCGCGGCGGGTAGAAGCGCGGCGTGCAGGCCGCCGTAAATGCTGCAAAAATGATTATGAGGTATCCGGCTTTCATGACTGTTCCTGTTTTTTGCGTTCGCGGCGGCGTTCGAATCCGCCGATGCGTCCCACGAAATAGTAGAGCGCGGGGTAGACGAAGATGCCCAGCAGCGTGGCGAACAGCATGCCGCCCACGAGCGCGACGCCCATGATGTTGCGGGCCGTGGCGTATACGCCGCTGGCGAAGATCAGCGGCATGACGCCGAGGATGAAGGCGAAGGCGGTCATGATGATCGGCCGCACGCGCAGTTTGGCGGCCCCGATCGCGGCGTCCATGAGCGAGGCGCCCTGCTCGTTGAAGAGCCTGTCGGCGTACTCCACGACCAGAATGGCGTTTTTGGCCGCCAGTCCGATCAGCATCACCAGCGAAATCTGCATGTAGATGTCATTGACGTAGAAGGCGTTGAGCAGGTGTGAGACGCCGATGAAGAGCACGGCGCCCAGCACCGCCACGGGAACGCTCATCAGAATCGCCAGCGGCAGCCCCCACGATTCGTACAGGGCCGCCAGCGCGAGGAACACGAAGACCAGCGCCAGCAGGTAGACCAGTCCTCCGGTCTTCGAAGCGTTGGCTTCCTGAAAGGAGGTGCCGCTCCATGCCGTGCCGACGTCGTCGGGCAGTACCTGCGCGGCCGTGCGGGTGATGTCCTGCATGACGGTCGTCGTCGAGGTGCGGGCCGCGGGGGTGACCGTAAGCCCGATCGAACGGTAGAGGTTGAACTGCGAGACGTATTCGACGCCCACGGTATCCACGACCTCGACCAGCGACGAGACGGGGACGCTTTCGCCCGACGAGGAGGCGACGTAATAGCTGTCGAGCGAGCGTTTGTCCATGCGGTAGGCGGGGGCGGCCTGAATGTAGGTCTGGTAGAGCTTGCCGAAACGCGAGAAGTTGTTGACATAGGCGCCGCCCAGCAGGGTCGTCAGGTCGCCGTAAAGTACGCCCAAGTCCACGCCCGAAGCCAGCGCCTGCTCCTTGTCGATGCGCAGCCGCCGCTGGGGGACGCCCGCGTTGAACTGCGTGGTCACCGACGCGACGGAGGGCAGCTTGCGCAGCGAGTCCATCAGCCGTTCGCTCTGCTCCAGCAGGTAGGCCGTGCCGCGCCCTTCGAGGTCCTGCACCTCGACCGAAACGCCCGACGTGATGCCCAGACCGGGGATCGACGGCGGGATGAAGGCGAAGCACTCGGCGCCCGGAACCGCCATGTAAAGCTCGTCGGTGAGTTTCTGGGCGATCTCCATGGCCGTCAGTTTGCGGTCGGAATAACCGACCAGCGACACGAAGATGATGCCGCTGTCGGTCGAGGCGATGCCCGCCATCATGTTGAATCCCGCTGCGAACGAGGTCGAAGCGACTTCGGGCAGCGTGCGGATCACTTCGTCGGCCCGGATCATGGCCTTCTGCGTCACCTGCAGCGACGAGGCTTCGGGCGTCGAAACCATCACCATCACGTATCCCTGATCCTCTTCGGGCAGGAATCCGGCGGGCAGTTTGCGCCACACGAGGAAGATGACGGCCAGCACCGCGGCGATAAATACGCCCGTGCGGGCCACGTGGCGGATCAGCGTCGGCGTGAAGGCCGTGTATTTGTCCATCCGCCGGGCGAACCAGCGGTTGAAAGCGGCGAAGAATCCCTTCTTGGGCGGTTCGCGGCGGCGCAGGAGCAGGGCGCACAAGGCCGGGGAGAGCGTCAGAGCGTTGAAGGCCGAGATCACGACCGACACGGCGATCGTCACCGAGAACTGCTGGAACAGCCGCCCCGTGATGCCGCCCGTAAACGATACGGGGATGAATACGGCCAGCAGGACGACGGTCGTGGCGACGATGGGCGAAGCCACGTTCTTCATGGCTTCGAGCGCCGCAGCGCGGGGGTTCATCCCGTTGGCGATATTGACCTGCGCGGCTTCCACGACCACGATGGCGTCGTCCACCACCAAACCGATCGCCAGCACCAGTCCCAGCAGCGAAATGATGTTGATCGAGAACCCCAGCAGCGGAAAGAGCGCGAAGGCGCCGACCAGCGACACGGGGATGGCGACCAGCGGAATGACCGTGGCGCGCCAGTCCTGAATGAAGAGATAGATGATGCAGATCACCAGCACGAGGGCTATGATGAGCGTGGTGAAGATGTCGCTGATGCCGGCGTCGATGCTGGTCGTGGTGTCCACGACCGTCGATGTCGTGATGCCGTCGGGCAGACGTTCGCCGAGCCGCGCCATTTCGGCCTTGACCTTGTCGCCCACGGCCACGGCGTTGCTGCCCGGCTCCTGATAGATGACGATAAGGGCCGTGGGATTGCCTTCGAAGAGCGAGCTTACGCCGTAACTCTGGCTTCCGAGCGATACGTCGGCCACGTCGCGCAGGCGGATCTGTTCGCCCTCCGAGGTGGTCACGACGACGATGTCGCCGAACTGCTCGGCCGTGGTGATCTGCGGGGGCATGGTCACCGTATAGGTATAGGAGGTGCCGTCGGGCGCAGGTTCGGCCCCGAACTGTCCGGCGGGGTAGATGCCGCCCTGATTTTCGATGGCGGCGGTGACGGCCGAAACCGGGATGCCGTAGTATTTCAGCACGTCGGGCCGGAGCCATACGCGCATGGCGTACTCCCCGGCGCCCATGATCGAGACCTTGCCCACGCCGTCGATCTTCAGCAGTTCGTTCTGAAGGTTGATGTAGGCGTAATTCGAGAGGAATTCGTCGTCGTAGCGTCCGTCGCTGTGCAGCGAGAAGACCAGCAGGAAACCCGTCATGGTTTTGCGCGTGGTGACGCCCTGCTTGGTCACCGTCGCCGGAAGCTGAGCCGCGGCCGAGGATACGTTGTTCTGGGTGAAGATGGCGTCGAGGTCGGGATCGGACCCGATGTCGAAGGTCACCTGCATGACCATCGAACCGTCGTTGGCGCTCGTGGTCTGCAGGTAGAGCATGTCGCTGACGCCCATGACGCTCTGCGCCACGGGCGTGGCCACGGCGTTATTGACCGTCTCGGCGTCGGCGCCGTCGTAGGTCGCCGAGACCTCGACCACCGGAGGCGTGATGTCGGGATACTGCTCGATCGGCAGGTTCAGGATCGAGATCAGCCCCACGAGTACGATGACGATGGCCAGCGAGATGGCGAAAATCGGACGTGAAATGAAGAATTTCTCCATGACGTCAGCGTTTTACGGGGATTACCTTCATGCCGTCGCGCAGTTTCTGCTGCCCTGCCGTAACCACCTGCTCGCCCTCGGCGAGCCCCTCGTCCACGCACCACATCGTGCCGTAGGTGTCGCCCAGCACCACGCGGCGGTAGGCCGCCGTGCTGTCGGGCCGCACGACCCAAACCGAATTGACGCCCTGCGCCTGACTGACGCTCTGCTGGGGCACGATCACCCGCGGCTGCACGGGGCCGACGTTGGCCGAGACGCGGGCGAACTGTCCGGGTTTGAGCGACCGGTCGGGGTTGGGGAACATCACCACCAGCACGAGCGTTCCCGTGCTGCTCGACACGTCCTTGCGGGTATAGTCGTAAAGTCCCCCGTAAGGGTAGCGCGTGCCGTCGGCCAGCGTCAGGCGAATGTCCGAGAGCAGCCCCTCGTTGTCGTAGATCGAACTGCGTCCTCCGGCCGCCCTGAGGTATTCGGCCATCGGAATGGCCACATCGACGGTCAGCGTGTCGATGTTCGAAATGCTCGTCAGCACGCTGAACTGCGTGCCGGGACCGACGTAGTCGCCCACATGCGCCGCCGTGTGTTCGATGATGCCGTCGATGGGCGAGCGCAGCTCGGTGTAGCCGACGTTCATGCGGGCGCTGCTGAGCGTCTGCTCAGCCGAGCGCACCGAGGCTTCGGCGGCCTTGTACTGCGCCGTATACTGATCGAGCTGCACCTGACTGATGGCGTTGATCTTGGCCAGCGGCACGGCGCGCTCGTAGTTGTTCCGCGCCTCCAGCGCCTGCGCCTTGGCCGACTGGAGCGCGGCTTCGGCGGCGAGCATCGTGGTCGAGAGCTGGTCGGGGTCGATCGTGAAAAGCAGCTGCCCGCGTTTTACGGGCATGCCGTTCGCATACTGCTTGGATAACAGGAAGCCATTGATCCGGGGCTGGATCACGGCGTCGAAATTACTCGAAAGGTAACCGATGAAGCTCATGCGGTTGGGGATGCTGTCCGTAACGGCGCGGGCCGTTTCGACCTGCAGGGGCGGCATTGCGGGTTTCGGCTTGTGCCGGCCGCACCCGGCGGGCAGGAGCGCGGAAACGAGTCCCGCCACGATTAAAAGTCTGTTCATACCGGAATGTTTTACGCTCTTGCGGGGACAAAAAACGTACCGCGAACCGGGTGACAGGCTCTTGGAAAGGGGGTTTTATGCTAAAAAACGTTGAATTTTTTGGCAATAAATGATGATGTTTAGATAATTTTTATATCTTTGCGTTGATAACAAACCCAATTAATAAAAAAAGTTATGAAAGAATTAGTAGCAAAGATCAATGCAGAGTACGAAGTATTCGCAGCTAATGCAGCAGCACAGGTAGAGAAGGGCAACAAGGCCGCCGGTACGCGCGCCCGCAAGTCCGCTCTCGAAATTTCGAAGCTGATGAAGGAGTTCCGCAAGGTTTCCGTAGACGCTGCGAAATAATTACAGACGCAATGACGCAACAAAGGCTGTCCCAAGGGGGCAGCCTTTGTTGGTTTCATACGGGCCGTGAACTTGCCTAAGGTTTGATGCCGAAACGGGCGAAAATCTCCATGTCCTCCGGTTCGAGACCAGTTTTGCGGAAGGGAACGGCCTCGTTGTGGTCGTTCAGGTAGCGGCGCGGACGTTTGCGGTCGTAGCCGGGGTTCACGAGCGATACCGTCGGATCGACGAAGCGGCCCCGGATCGAGGCCATGTCGGCCATGGTGTGGAACAGGGCGTGGGTCGTGGCCGGCGCCGTCTCATTGATCCCGGCAGCCGCGGCTTTGGCGGGAAAATTCCGCCGGTAGGCGTCGGAGAACCACGCCAGCGAGGCCACGTAGAGCTGATAGGCGGTCGTGGTGGGCGAGGCGTGCAGGAAGCGTTCGCGGTCGTCGTCCAGAATGTCCTCGCCGTGGTCGGCGCAGTAGAGCAGCGCCGAGGAGGTTTGCCGCAGTCCGCGCAGGAAGGCGATCGTCTCGGCGAGAAAATGGTCCGTGTAACAGATCGAATTGTCGTAAGCGTTGCGGAGCGTGTGCGCATGCTCCCGCGAGATCGCCACGTCGTCGTCGGGTTTGAAACGTGCGAATTCGCGCGGATAACGCTGGTGGTAGCTGAAGTGGGAGCCGTAGCAGTGGAGGATGAAGAGCATCTTCTGCGCCGGGGCGGTCTCGACGATGCGGCGCATTTCGTCCAGCAGCTGCATGTCGTGGCGCGGCGAGCGGATATAGATCAGGTGGTCGGCGTCGCGGGCCAGCTTGTCGATCATGGCGCCCTGCGGCGACTGGTTGGAGATGAACCACGTCTCGAAGCCCGCTTCGTTGAAGAGGGCCGGAAGCCCTTTGCGGCGGTAGAGCTGGTCGTGCTCCTCGGTCGAGACGGAGGAGAGGATGAGCGGCACGCTCTTGTGCGTGGTGTTGCTCTGCGTCAGCACGTCGCGGAAAATCACCAGATCGTCCACCTGCGAGAGCCGGGGATTGGTCTCCCGCTCGTAGCCGTAAAGCTCCCAGCTCATGGCGCGCGACGCTTCACCTATAATATATACGTAAATCTCGCGTCCGGGCGCTTCGGCTTCGCGGCTGGCTTCGTAGGTGAAATCCGCCGAGGTCTTTTCGAAATTGTAGGCCTTGCGGAATTCCGAGGCGCTCAGGTAGACGTTGTAGGCCACGTTGAGCGGGAAAATCTCGTCGCGCAGCACGTGCCGCTGTTCGCTCACATGATAGGCCGGCCACAGGGCCAGCATGCCCAGCGCCATGAGCGCGGCGCCCGAAAGGCCGACGTTCATGCGCGTCGTGCGCGAAATGTAGCGCTTGTGGCCGATCTCGCGCGCCGCGAACCACAACAGCGGCAGATACATCACGCAGACCAGAATGACCGACGGGTAGATGTTGCTCAGCAGTTCGCCCGCCTCGCCGGGATTGGTCGTCACCAGATTGGTGAACATGTCCGTGGCGATGATCGAGTTGCCGAACAGATAGAGCAGCACGATCTGGAACGCGCAGAGGAAGATAAAGGGAAATCCCAGCCAGATCATCACGCCGGAACGGCTCAGCGCCACGCTCCACATCATGTAGAAGCCCAGCGGCATCAGAATCAGCGCCTCGACCGTCCAGCCGGAGTAAGGCTCGGTATTGGCCAGCACGCAGTTGGGGATAATCAGCGCGACGAAGAAATAGACGGTCAGCAGCGTGGTGAAACGGCTGCGGGTTTTGACCGTGCGTCGTCTGTTTACCCTGTTCGGATCAGCATTCATATCGTTACACTAACCTAAAAAGCTTCGTTTATGCTCAGCAGGAAGCCGCTCGTCTTCTTGCCGAAGCCGTAATCGAGTCGCACATTGACCCGTTTCTTCAATTCCCAGCGCAGGCCGACGCCGTAGTTGGGTAGCGTCTCGGACCAGTCGAACCGCTCCAGATCGCTGAAGACGTTGCCTGCGCCGCCCCAGAAGGTGCAGCCGATGCGCCGCCAGATGCGCTGGCGCAGCTCGACCTGAAACGTTATCATGTCGTTGTCCGTGTAGCGGCCCTGATAATAGCCGCGCATCCGCTGCGAACCGCCCATGCGGGCCAGCATCGGCCACGGGGTTCCCTCGGAGTTGAACTCCGCGTAGAGGTCCGCCGCGAGGATGCCGCCCTTCCACACCTGCCTGTAGTAGTCGGCCGTGAAGGTCGTGCGCCACAGCGAACGTCCGCAGTTGCCCAGTCCCTTGGGAAACAGCGTCTCCTGCAGACTGACGTAGACGCCCCGGAAGGGGTTGGGTATGAAGTCGCGCGAGTCGTATTCCAGAATCGCCCCGACGCCCGTGGCGGTGTAGTGCGTCTTCTGCCCGTAGAGGTAGCTCTCGCCCAGCGGCTTGAACTTCTTGCCCTGCGTATGCTCGAAACTGAGGATGCCGCCCACATAGGTGTTGGGCAGCACCCGGTGCAGGTAGCGCGCCTTTATCAGGTAACGCTTCTCGTTGTAGGAGCTCTCCTCGTTGTAGCGGCCGTCGTTATAGCCGATGCCCCACATGTCGCGGGGCGCCGAAGCGAACATCACCGTATAGTCGATGCGCTTGCCGTTGCGGGAGAAGATGTTGTTGCCCGTGACGCCCAGCGCATAGAATCCCGAAATCGAGACGTTGGCGAAGATCGAAATGTCCGACGGCGAAGTGACCGAGTCCGTACGGTCTATGCGGTAGAGTCCGGCCGCCAGCAGTCCGATGCCGAGACTCGTATTCTTCGAATAGCTGGGGCCTCCGGCGAAGGTGAAGTCGATTTTCTTCTCGAACGTGCGGTCGCGCGTCGATCCCTCGAAATATTTCACCACGCGCCGCGGGAACGAGAGCCGTTTCTGCGGCTGGGGTTGTTCCGGAAGCGGGGTATAGCTGTAATGCAGCGTGTCGCTGCCGTTGATATACACTCCCTCTTGGGCCGCTCCCTGCAGCGCGAAGCAAAGGGCTAAAGCCAGAACGGCGGTTTTGCGCAGCATCCGGTTATTTGTACTTCTCGATCGTTTCGTAGAAATCGGCCTTGTCCTGCTCCGAGAGAACCCCCTTGCGCAGGAAGACCAGCTCTCCCTCCTTCGATACGATCATCAGCACGAACTGGTTGTTGCAGTCGCCCAGCTCCCAAGCCTTGCTCAGGATGCGGTCCTGATCGGCGAGCACCAGCGCGCCGTTCTTGGCCGTGCGTTTCTTGGCCATGTTGCGGGCCATGCCGTTGGGAACCATCGGGGCGTCCTTGAGGTTCATCACGCCGAAGCCGAAAATATTGTCGCCCTGAGCGCGGTGGTTCTCCTCCAGCTCGATCGTGAAGTCGTTGTTCTGCTTGTGACGGTCGGGGTCCACGTAAAATATCATCAGGTTCTTCTCGCCCCAATGCGGCAGCTTGGCCGGATTGCCGTCGAGGTCGAGCACTTCGACATTATCCACTTTGCGGGGCAGCTCCTGAGCCGCCGCTGCGGATGCGGCGAGCGTGAAGGCGGCCAGCATCCCAATTACTTTCATCTTCATCGTAATCCTGTTTTTTGGTTTCAAAAGAAAACAAATCTGGGCAAAGTTACAACTTTTCCGCCAACATACGGACAATCAGCCGTTATAATATTGTCCGTATGGTTCACTTTTTTGGCTTGGCGGGAGTCAGCGCCGTGTCGAAGGCGTAAAGTCCGCCGCCGGAAATAATCAGGAAGACGTAGACGCCCAGCCACACGAACTCCAGCTCCCCTGCGCCGAATCCGCCCCACGCGAACATCAGCAGGATGCCCAGCGAGAGAATCAGCGCCGACATCCGCACCCAGATGCCCATGATGATCGCCACCGCCAGCAGCACCTCGGCCACCGTTACGACGACGAACGTCGCCGCGCTGCCGGCCGAGGCGAACGACGGGTACGAATTGACGATTTCGTTGTAATCCTGCATTTTGCCGATATTGTGGAAGAGCATCATGCCTCCCGCGAACAGTCTCATGTAGAGCACGGCCCAATCCATGTGCCGGTATTGCCCGATCCAGTCTTCGATTCTTTTTCCCATGCCCCGGCATCGTGCAATTTGTATTCCAAAGGCGTTCCGGGAGCGATTCGCACCCGGCCTGCGCCGTTCCGGACGCGCTCCCGAACCGCAGACGGCCCGGCATGGACGGATATTTCCGCCCCGAAGTCCGGAGCCGCCGATGACACGGATGCCGACCGGCCTCCTTGACCGACACAAGGTCTCCGGGCGGATATTTCCCGTCCGCCGCCCGCTTCGACACGCTCCCGGAGAGCCTGTTCCGGCAGAAACGGCCCTGAATTTTCGTCTTGTCGCCCGATTTTCGTTATCTTTGCGCCCATGAAAACCAATATCCTTTTCGTCTGCCTCGGAAATATCTGCCGCTCCCCGGCGGCCGACGGCATCATGCACCACATCGTCGAAGAGCGGGGACTCGGCGGTCGGATCGGAATTGACTCGGCCGGAACCTACGCGGGACACACGGGCGAACTGCCCGACGCCCGCATGCGCCGCGCCGCCGCACGGCGGGGGTACGACCTCGGCCACCGCGCCCGGCAGATCCGGGAGGAGGATTTCGACCGGTTCGACATGATCGTCGTCATGGACGACATGAACTACGAGAACGTCCACCGGCTCGCGCCGTCGCGCAGGGCCGCCGAAAAGATCTTCCGCATGCGGGAGTTTTTCCGCCGCCACCCCCGTTGGGACCATGTTCCCGACCCCTATTACGAAGGCGCCGAAGGCTTCGAGCTGGTGCTCGACATGCTGGAGGACGGCTGCGGGGGAATTCTCGAATACCTCGAAAATCCGCAGTGACATGCAAAAAAAGCAATCCGGAGACGCCCCCGTCCCCGGATTGTTGTTTTCGCAGCGGCTTGCCGAAGCCGCCGTATCGAGACCGCGCGTCAGAAGTCGAGTCCGAAACTGATGCTGTAAGTATTGTGCAGCAGCGTCTGCTTCTTGGCGATCAGGTAGGCGAAGTCGAGACGCAGGTGCAGGAACCGGACGCCCGCGCCGACCGAACCGTAGGAAGGGTAGTAGTCGCGGCGCTCGCCGTAGTGATAACCCGCCCGGAGCTGGATGAGCTGCATCAGGTTGTACTCGGCGCCGACCGACATCTGAAATCCCCGGACTTTCGAAGGCGAGAAGTAGTAGCCCAGATCCGTGCCGACGGTTATCTCGTGCACGTCGCTGAGGAACGTATCCAGCGCCACGCCCGCCGTCAGGTCCATCGGCAGGGTGTAGGGCGTGTCTTTCAGATAGCCGCCCAGATTGCCCAGCTTGGCGCCCGCGCGCAGCGTCGAATAGCTTCCGACGTTTTCCAGCGGGTGCGACCATGCGGCGCTCAGGTCCACGGCCAGCGCGTCCGCCGAGGTTTCGGGACGCTTGAGGTGCATGTAGCGGGCCACGACGCCGACGGCCCAGTTGCCGCCGATGCGGCGCGAGTAGCCCAGATCGACCGCCATGTCGTTGTTGCCCCGCTCGCGCAGGTACTGCCGCCAGCCGATCTGCGCCAGATTGACGTTGTCGAAACGGCAGAATCCCGTCACGGCGTAGTAGTCGAACTGCCCCTGTCCGTAATAGGACGAGGATATCTGCGACGGCATCTGCGAGAAAATGGCCGTCGCGGAGTTGTTGTATATGGCGTGCGACCCAGACAGGGTCGTCATGGCGACGCCGCCCATGCCGAGCGTCTTGGCGTCGGGCGTCGGCAGGGTCGCTTCCTGCGCTGCGGCGCAGAGCGTCGCGGCGAGCAGTGTCAGTGTGGTTATCAGACGTTTCATACGGCAAATATAGCGAAAGGCGGGCGGCAAAACGAAAATTTGTCTCCTGATTTGTCCGGAACGCCTTCCATGTGCGGCAAATATAGCAAAAAAGATGCAAGTTCCGCCGGTGCGGGCGGCCAAACTCCGGGCACGGCGCGCCCGGCCTGCGATCGGACTTCGGGACCCGCCGCCCCGCACGGGCCGCGGCACCGGCGTGCGGAGCATGATGCCGTCAGGCTGAAATCCGCTTCAGGCACTCCTCGACCAGCTTGAAAAACCGGGAGATATGCGCGCCGTCCACGAACGCATGGTTGACGAAGATCGAGAGCGGCATCACGAGCCGCCCTTCGCGCATCACCGCCTTGCCGGCGTTCATCAGCGGATATTCCGTCGGCTGGCCCGGCGCTCCCTGCGCGTAGGTCAGGGAGGTGAAATAGAGGTCCGGCGTGGCGCTCAGCAGGAAGACGTCGTAATCGCCCTGCGCCTGCAGCACCTTTTCGGCGCCGTAGGGATCGCCGTCCTGCGGAATGTCGGTGACGATGGCACGCGCCTCGGCGTAGAAGCGTTCGAAATCGGCATGGTAGGGGATGCGGACGGTGTAAAACGTGCGGCCCGGAACGGCGATGGGCGAGATGACGTCCACCGTGTCGTGCCAGATCACGTTTCCGCGGCTGTCTGTGCGGTAGCGGAACTCCCTGATTTCATTGACCGCGCGCAGCACGGCGTAGAGGTAATAGAGGAAGAAGGAGCGTCCCGCGGCTTTGGCCGCCGCACGGGCTTCGGTGCAGTCGATCTCGGTCGCCACCGAAATCCACGAATTGAGGAAGTTGCGGAAAAAGGCGTAATTGTCCCGCCGCTCCCAAGTTTCGATGTCTACGGTATGTTTCATAAGGTATGGCGTTAAACAAAACGTCCGCTCAAGCAGACTTGGCGGACGCTTTTATTGCCGGTCCGATGCCGCGGGGCACCGAACCGCTGCTGTTTTCCGATTGCCGGGAGATTCCTAACAGTTCATCGCGCCGCAGCAGTGGATGACTTGTCCGCTGACATACGACGAAAGATCCGATGCGAGGAACAGCGCGACCTTGGCCACGTCCTCCGGCGTGCCGCCGCGGCGGAGCGGAATCTGCTTGTACCAGCCCTCCTTCACCTCGTCGGGCAGTTTGTCGGTCATCTCGGTCATGATGAAGCCCGGAGCGATGGCGTTGGCGCGGATGCCGCGGGGACCCATCTCCTTGGCGATCGACTTGGCAAGACCGATCATGCCGGCTTTCGACGCCGAGTAGTTGCACTGGCCCGCGTTGCCGCTGACGCCCACCACCGACGACATGTTGATGATCGAGCCGCCCTTCTGACGGGCCATGATCGGCGTCACGGCGTGGATGAAGTTGAACGCCGACTTGAGGTTCACGGTCAGCACGGCGTCCCACTGGGCTTCGCTCATGCGCATCATCAGGCCGTCCTTGGTGATGCCGGCGTTGTTCACGAGAATATCGATGCGGCCGAAATCCTTGACGATCTCTTCGATGACCTTGTGCGTCTCTTCGAAATTCGCCGCGTTCGACGCATAGCCCTTGGCCTTGACGCCCAGCGCCGCGATCTCGGCTTCGGTGGCTTTGCCGTTGTCGTCGATCACGAGGTCGGTGAACGCCACGTCGGCGCCCTCCTTGGCGAATTCGAGTGCGATGGCCTTGCCGATACCGCGGGCCGCGCCCGTGACGACAGCCACTTTACCTTCGAGTAATTTCATAGCTTTCAAAGTATTAAGAATGTTTGCAAAATATTCTGTTTTTCCTTTTTTCGTCCGAAAGACGAACAAAGTTAAGAAAAATATTTTGAAACGCTCCGCCGCCGCCGGAATTTCGCCAAATATTACTAACTTTACCGTCCGTAAACGAATCATCACAAATCCTTAGAGATATGAAAAGAGACACCCAGATTTTCGATCTGATCGCCGCCGAGCGCAGCCGTCAGATGCATGGCATCGAACTGATCGCCTCGGAGAACTTCGTAAGCGAACAGGTCATGGAGGCCATGGGCTCCGTGCTGACCAACAAATATGCCGAGGGTTATCCCGCAGCGCGCTATTACGGCGGCTGCGAAGTCGTGGACAAGGTCGAGACGCTGGCCATCGAGCGCATCTGCCGTCTCTACGGCGCCGAATACGCCAACGTGCAGCCCCACTCCGGCGCGCAGGCCAATATGGCGGTATTCTTCGCCGTGCTGCAGCCGGGCGACACCTTCATGGGACTCGATCTGGCGCACGGCGGCCACCTTTCGCACGGTTCGCCGGTCAACATGTCGGGCAAATACTTCAACGCCGTGGGCTACCAGCTCGACGAGGCGACGGGCGTGATCGACTACGACGCCATGGAGCGCAAGGCGCTGGAATGCAAGCCAAAACTGATCGTCGGCGGCGCTTCGGCCTATTCGCGCGAATGGGACTACAAACGCATGCGCGAAATCGCGGACAAAGTCGGCGCGCTGCTGCTCGTGGACATGGCCCACACGGCCGGCCTGATCGCCGCAGGACTGCTGGACAACCCCGTGAAATACGCGCATATCGTCACTTCGACGACCCACAAGACCCTGCGCGGACCGCGCGGCGGCATTATCCTCATGGGCAGGGATTTCGAAAACCCGTGGGGACTCACCACGCCCAAAGGCGCGGTGAAGATGATGTCGCAGATCCTCAATTCGGCCGTATTCCCCGGCATTCAGGGCGGTCCGCTCGAACACGTCATCGCCGCCAAGGCCGTGGCTTTCGGCGAGGCGCTCGAACCCAGCTACAAGGAGTATCAGACGCAGGTGCAGAAGAACGCAAAGGCGATGGCCGAAGCATTCGTGAAGCGCGGCTACAAGATCGTTTCGGGCGGCACGGACAATCACCTGATGCTGGTCGACCTGCGCACCAAGTTCCCCGAACTGACGGGCAAGCTGGCCGAGAAGTGTCTGGTGGCGGCCGACATCACGACCAACAAGAACATGGTGCCGTTCGACAGCCGTTCGCCATTCCAGACTTCGGGTCTGCGCTTCGGCACGCCGGCCATCACCACCCGCGGCCTGAAGGAGGACAAGATGGACTACATCGTCGGGCTGATCGACCGCGTACTGCACGATCCCGAAAACGAGGACAACATCGCCGCCGTACGCAGGGACGTGAACGCCCTGATGGCCGATTATCCGCTTTTCGCTTGGTAGCATGAAGGAGGTAATCGACTTTTTCCGCCGCCTGCACGACAACAACGACCGTGCATGGTTCGACGCCCACCGCGCCGAATGGACGCACGTGAAGGGGCGCTTCGCCGCCTTCACGGAGCGGCTGATCGAGGGAATCGCCGAGTTCGACCCTGCGGTGCGCGGCCTGCGGGTGCAGGACTGCACCTACCGCATCGCCCGCGACACGCGGTTCAGCCCCGACAAGTCGCCCTATAAGACATATATAGGTGCGTACATCGCTCCGAAAGGCAAGAAGTCGGGATTCGCCGGTTACTATTTTCATATCGAACCGTGCTGCGACAGCCTGATTTGGAGCAACGCGCTTTCGGCGGGGCTTTACTGCCCCGAACCGGTCGTGCTGCGCAGCGTGCGGGACGAAATTACGGACAACGGCGCGGAAATTGCAGCGGCGATCCGGAAAGCCAAAGGGTTCGACCTTGTCGAGGAGAACAAGCTCAAGCGGGTGCCCACGGGATTTCCCGCCGACAGCGAGTACGCCGACATGCTGAAGCTCAAGGATTTCTACATCGCCAAGCGGATCACCGAGGAGTTCCTGCTCGCGGACGACCTGTTGGAGAAGACTTTGGCGGAGTTCCGCCGCACGCAGCCGTTCGTAGCGATTCTGAACCGCGCCGTGCAGTTCGCCTACGAGGAGATGATGTAATTTTATGCAGACGATATGAAACGGATTCTTGTATTATTCGCGCTCTTCGCCGCTGCGGCGGGTTATGCGCAGACGGTCGAAAAGCAGACCTTCGTCTATGCCGTCAAGCAGACCGACACGCTGCGGCTGGACCGCTACGTGGCGCTCACGCCCGACAGCCGGACCAAACCCTGCCTGATGTTCGTCTTCGGCGGCGGTTTCGTGGGCGGCCGGCGCGACAATGCGAGCTTCCTTTCGTATTTCGAATATTACGCCCGGAAAGGGTATGTGGTCGTGTCGATCGACTACCGGCTCGGCATGAAGAAGGCCATGCAGGCCGGAACGCTCAGCGAGGAGACCTTCCCCGAAGCGTGGATCACGACCCTTGCGATGGCGACCGGCGACCTCTACGACGCTACGGCCTACGTCTGCGACCATGCGTCCGCATGGGGCGTGGACAAAACCCGGATCGTGGCGAGCGGTTCGAGCGCCGGAGCCATTACGGTGCTGATGGGCGAATACGGCATCTGCAACGGGCATCCGCTGGCGCGGCAGAAGCTCCCGCAGGACTTTAACTACGCGGGTGTAATATCCTATGCAGGAGCTATTTTCGACACGCAGGAAGAGCTGCGATGGGCCAAGACTCCCGCGCCGATGATGCTTTTCCACGGCGATGCCGACCGCAACGTCCCCTACGACGCCGTGCTGTACGACGGCAACGGGTTTTTCGGCTCGAAGCATATCGCCGATATGCTTACCGAACGGCGCATCCCGCATTGGTTTTACTCGGTCGCCAACACCAATCACGTCATGGCGACCCGCCCGATGTACGACAACCGTTACGAGATCGACGCGTTCCTCGAAAAGCTCGTCCTGAAGCGTGAACCGCTGGTGATCGACACCTATGTCACGCCGCTGGAAGCCCCCGAACTGCCGAAGGCCTTTACGCTCTCCGATTATATCGACGCCAATTACGGCAAATAGCCGGCTGTCCGTTCCGTTTTATACGACCGTCCTCCACAGGAGGACGGTTTTTTTTATGAAAAGCTCACCGTTTTTTTCGGTTTCGAATAGGTGATAGTCCCGTTTCGCTTGTATATATAAGCAAGAAACGAAGTTATGCGACAACAAATCCAGCAATTCGGCAGGACCCTGAGCGGCATGGTCATGCCCAATATCGGCGCGTTCATCGCGTGGGGATTCATCACAGCGCTTTTCATCCCGGAGGGATGGTGGCCCAACGGACAGCTCGCGCAGCTGGTCGGGCCGATGCTGACCTACCTCCTGCCGCTGCTGATCGCCTACACCGCAGGGCGCAACGTCGCCGGGGAGCGGGGCGGGGTAATCGGCGCCATTGCCGCCGTCGGCGTGATCGTCGGCAGCGATATTCCGATGTTCATCGGCGCGATGATCATGGGTCCGCTGGCGGGATATGCGATCCGCCGGTTCGACCGCATGGTCGAGGGGCGCGTGAAGGCAGGCTTCGAAATGCTCGTCAGCAACTTCTCGATCGGCATTCTCGGCATGCTGCTGGCCGTTCTGGGCTACTATGTCGTCGGCAGCGTGGTCTCCGGCCTGACGATGCTCATAAGCAGCGGTGCCGAGCTGGTCATACGCCACGGACTGCTGCCTCTTGTGTCGCTTTTCGTGGAGCCGGCCAAGGTGCTGTTTCTCAACAACGCCGTCAATCACGGAATCTTCTCGCCGATCGGCATCGAACAGGCCCGCGAAACGGGGCAGTCGATCATGTTCCTGCTCGAAACCAACCCCGGTCCCGGATTGGGCGTACTGCTCGCATACTGGCTTTTCGGCCGGGGAAATGCGCGTCAGTCGGCTCCGGGAGCCGTGATTATCCAGTTTTTCGGCGGTATCCACGAAATCTATTTTCCCTACATACTCGCCCGTCCGGTACTGATCGTTGCCGCAATCGCGGGCAGCGCCGCGGGACTGCTGTTTTTCTCGCTCTCCGATGCGGGGCTGGTGGCTCCGGCGTCGCCCGGAAGCATCCTCTCGGTGCTGGCGATGGCTCCCAAAGGCAAGACGCTCATCGTCCTGCTGGGCGTCGTGATCTCCGCCGCCGTGTCGCTGGTCGTCGCCGCACCCTTTATCCGGCGCGCGTCCAAGACCGAAACGGAAGGCGATCCAGCCGTCGGGAAGCTCCCGCAAAGCACAGCGGGCATATCGCCGCATGCAGCCGGACGACCCGTCCGCAAAGTGATCTTCGCCTGCGACGCGGGCATGGGATCGAGCGCCCTCGGCGCGACCCGTTTCCGCAAACGCCTACGGGACGCGGAAATCGGCGTTGCGGTGGGCAACAGTGCGGCGGACCGTATTCCGTCCGACGCCGATGTGGTCGTATGTCAGTCCGTACTGGCGGAGCGGATCGCCGCGGCCGCAAAAGGCGCCGAGCTGATCGTAATCGACAACTTCCTCTCCGATCCCGGTCTGGACGCCCTGTTCGCCCGGCTGGAGAGCGCGAAGCCGACGGCGGCAGGCCCCGGAACCGTATCCTGCGGCGAATCGGACTCCGATATGTCCGATGCCCGGCTTGCGGAAGCCGTATTGCCTTCCGACGTCTGCGACGCCCGATCTGCCGGAGCGACGCCCTCTTCCGAAACATCCGCGTTCCGACCGGCAGAAACAACAGCGTCTCCCGACATGCCCGTCGCGGCCGATTCGGCCCCGCAACCCGAAGAAACCGCATCCGCCCCCAAGGACGCCGCTCCGGACGGCGCCATCCTGCAACCCGGAAATATCCGGGTCGGACTGCCTGCGGAGCCGAAGGAGGAGGCGATCCGGCGGGCGGGCGAACTGCTCGTCGCGGGCGGATATGCCCGGCCGGAGTATGTCGATGCGATGCTGCGCCGCGAAGAGCTGGCGACGACCTGTCTGGGGATGGGGCTTGCGATTCCGCACGGAACCTCCGACGCCAAGGAGCGCGTGCTGCGCTCCGGCATCGTGGTCCTGCAATACCCCGACGGCGTGGATTTCGACGGCGAGAAAGCGCACCTGATCGTGGGAATCGCAGGCGTGGGGGACGAGCATCTGGAGATCCTCGCCCGGCTGAGCGCATCGTTCGAGGACGAAGAGCTGCTGCAGCGGCTTATGACCGCGACCGACCCGCAGGTGATCTACGACGCGCTGAAATAGCCGCAGGATGCACAACCGAAAACCGACCGAACCAACAACGACTTATATGACATCGCAAAAAGTAACGATTACGGCTCCCAACGGCATGCACGCGCGGCCGGCCGGGGAGCTGGCAAAACTTGTCAAGGGCCTTGCGCCCGTCAGGATCACTTTCCGCACCGCCGCGAAGGAGGTCAATGCCGCGAGCATGCTCGCCCTGCTGTCGCTGGGGCTGAAGTGCGGCACGGAGATCGAAATATGTGCCGAGGGCGGCGACGAAGCCGCCGCCGTGAAGGCCGTCGCGGCGTTCATCGCAAACATGAGCGAGTGATGCGCGTGCTTCGGACCGGAATCCCGGCGGCGGGAATTGCCGCAGGAACGGCGTTCGTCCTCGAACGCCGCGTTTCGGCCGCACCGTCCGCCGCGACCGGAGATCCGGCGGCCGAAACGGCCCGCTTCCATGCCGCGCTGGCGCAGGCGAAAACGGAGCTGGGCGTATTGGCGGCGGAAAACGACATCTTCGCGGCGCACTTGGAGATGGCCGACGACCCGATGCTGGCGGAACAGGTCGAAGAGCGGATTTCGGAACACGGCTTTTCGGCCGAACGGGCTTTGGACGAAGCCTGCGAAGAGGTGTGCGGCATGCTCGCTGCGCTCGACGACGAATACCTCAGAGGCCGCACCGACGACGTGCGGGACGTATGCGGCCGCATACGCCGTATTCTCACGGGCGAAACGGCCGAAAATCCGTTCGCCGGACTTGCGCCCGGAACGATCGTCGTGGCCGAGGAACTGACGCCGTCGGATACGGCACTGATGGATTTCAGCCGCATCGCGGGCGTGGTGACGGCCCGCGGAAGCGTCACGAGCCATGTCTGCATCATCGCCCGCGCCAAAGGGATTGCGGCAATCGTCGGAGCATCTGAATGCATGCTTGAGATAAAGACGGGCGACAAGCTGATAATCAACGGAGATACGGGCGAAATAATCGTCGCTCCCGATACCGCAACCGAACGGCGATACCGCGCCCTGAGCGCATCGCGGAAACGGCACGGCGAGCATTGCCTGAAAGGTGCGCATACGCCCGCCGTGACGCGCGGCGGACGGCGTATCGCCGTGCTGGGGAATGCCGGCAGCGTCGCGGAGGTGCGCGCGGCCCTCGATGCGGGAGCCGAAGGAATCGGGTTGTTCCGCAGCGAATTTCTCTACATGCAGAGCCGCGGCGGGTTTCCCGGCGAGCAGACGCAGTTCGAAGCCTACCGGCATGCGGCGGAGTTGTGCGGCGAACGGCCGTTAGTTATACGAACGCTCGATATAGGCGGGGATAAAGCATTGCCGTACATGGATTTCGGACATGAGGAAAATCCGTTTCTCGGATGGCGCGCCATCCGCGTTTCGCTCTCCATGCACGACGTGTTCCGTACGCAGCTGAGGGCGTTGCTCCGGGCGAGCGTATTCGGCAACCTGCGGATCATGTTCCCGATGATTACGTCGGTCGGGGAGTTCCGCCGGGCCGAAGCCGCCGTGCGGGAGTGCATGGCGGAGCTGGACGCGGAAAAAGCCGCTTACAATCCCGGAATCGAGCTGGGCGTGATGATCGAAACCCCCGCCGCGGTCATGGTCGCCGACCTGCTGGCCGCGGAAGCGCGGTTTTTCAGCATCGGGACCAACGACCTTACCCAGTACGTCATGGCCGCAGACCGGGGAAATCCGCGCGTGGCGCATCTCTGCGACCCGTCCGATACGGCCGTGAGACGCTCCGTCGCCATGACGCTCGCGGCGGCGCGCAGCGCGGGCATCGAAGCCGGCATGTGCGGCGAACTGGCCGCCGACCCGGAAGCCACGGCATGGCTGCTCGAAGCGGGACTGGAGGAGTTCAGCGTCAGCGCACCCGCCGTCGCGCCGCTCAAAGAGCGGATACGGACGCTGGACCTGCCTGAGGTGCGAAAAACACCCGGCGCAGCCGAATAAATTTGCCGCGGCACGCGGTTTACACTATCTTTGAATCCGATTTACCCGTTTAACCCAAAATAAACTGCAAACCATGAAAAAAACACTGCTCCTGCTGGCCGCCCTGACCTTGTCGCCGGCCCTTTATGCGCAGGACTACCATGTCGTACTCTGGGACAACGCGACGGCGCCCACCTCCAACGGCCTGACGGGCGAGGAGATCCAGCCCAAACCCGGCCAGTGGTCCAACACCCAGAAAGCCGAAATGTGGATATACAAGGCAGGCGACAACGCCACGGGACAGGCGCTGGTATTCTTCCCCGGCGGCGGCTACTCGACGCTTTCGGTCGGCAACGGCCACAAGGAGGCCAAGTGGTTCGCCGAAAACGGCGTCACGGCCGCCGTGGTGAAATACCGTCTGCCCAACGGTCACAGCGAAGTTCCGCGCAACGACGCCGACGAGGCGCTGCGCGTCATGCGCGAAATGGCCGCTGAGCTGAACATAGACCCGGCGAAAGTAGGGGTGTCGGGCACCTCGGCGGGCGGCTATCTCGCCGGCAGCGTGGGAACGCTTTCGGAAGTGAAGCCCGATTTCATGATCCTCTACTACCCGGTGATTTCGGCCGACGCCGACAAACGCCACAAGGGGACGTTCGTGCAACTGCTCGGCGCCGACGATGCCGACAAACCCGTCGCGCAGGAGTTCTCGCTCGAAAAGAAGGTCGATGCCCGGACCCCGCCGACGCTGCTGTTCCACTGCGACGACGACAAGGTGGTGCCGGCCGTGAACAGCGCGCTCTTCTACCAGAAGCTCAAGGAACACGGCGTCAAGGCTACGCTCCACATCTATCCGTCGGGCGGCCACGGCTGGGGCATGAACCCGAAGTTCCGCTATTACGACGACTGGCAGAAAGCCACGCTCGACTGGCTCTCGACGCTTTGACGAACCTGTGAATATAACTGAAAGCCCCGCCGGAAAGCGGGGCTTTTTGTATGCGGTTTGCTCCGGATGCCGGCGGCGGGGCAGCATCCGGCTGCAACCCCAACCGGCGATGCGGCGGAGCGACGTTATTTCTGGCGGAAGATCACCTCGCAGTGTTCGCCCGTCATGTACTCGACGATGTTGAGCACCTCTTCGAGCGAGTTCGAACGCTGGTAGTTGAACGCATAGCGCTTGTCGCCGTAACGGCCCGGCACCGAAATCCGCACGCCGTAGGTCGTTTCGATATGCGAGATGATTTCATGCAGGGTGGCGTTGGCCATCGTCACCAGATCGTATTGCGAAAGCACGAGGTGCGAAGCGTTCACGTGCGAGATTTCGAGGTTGTCGGCCGCCGCGTCGTACAGCGCGCGCTGGTCGGGCTGCAAGGTGACCAGATTGACGCCTTCGGGGGTTTGCAGGCGCACCGAACCGTGTTCGAGGACCACTTCGGCCTGCCCGGAGTTCTCGTAGGCCTGCACGCAGAAGGCCGTGCCGAGCACCCGTACCCGCAGGTCGTCGGTAGCCACGGTGAACGGCGCCGCTTCGTCCCGCGCGACTTCGAAGAAGGCCGCGCCGGCGAGTTTCACGTTGCGCTCGGTCGGACTGAAAGCCTTGGGCAGCGTAAGGCGGGTGCGGGCGTTGAGCCATACCTGCGTGCCGTCGTCGAGGGTGACGGTCGTCACGGTTTCGGTATTGTTCTCATAGACCCGGTAAATGTCGGGACCTGCGAGGAAATGCCATGCGAATCCCGCACACACCACCAACAGCACGGCCGCTGCGGCGCTCATCGACCAGCGCAGCAGACCGCGCCGGCGACGGGCGCGCTCCTCGCCGGCGATTTTCGCGATCCGGGCGTCGGTACTGCGCATGAAGGCCGCGAACCGGCCGAGGTCGGCGCTTTCGGCGAAGACGTTGCGGGCGTTCCAGATACTTTTAAGCTCGAAAAAGTATTTCCGGTGCTCCTCCGACTCCTCCAGCCACGCCATGAGGAACTGCTCCTCCCGATCGCTGGTCTCCCCCGCAAAGTATTTATTGATGACTGCGTCCATTATAAGCGTATCTTCCATTTTGGTTTTGCTACTTACTATACAATCCTCAGGATGAATCTACCCAAAGGACTGCGAATTATTACAGAGGAAAATGAAAAACAGGAGCATCAGCAGTTCCGATTTCGACAATTTCGACCGCAGGGCCTTCAGCGCGAGGTAGATGTGGTTTTCGACCGTACTCTGCGCGATGCCGAGCCGCTCGCTGATTTCGCGGTGCGAGAATCCCTGCAGGTAGCTCAGCGTGAAGACTTCGCGGCACTTTTCGGGCAGGGCGGCCACCGCCGCGTCGATGCCGGCGCGCAGGTCCTGCGAGTAGATCTTTTCGATGATGGGATTGTTGTCGGGATCGTAGTAGGCGTATCCGATGCTCTCGATCCGCTCCTGATGGTAGGAGCGGTAGTTGCCCGCATGACGGTTTTTGTTCACGTAATTGACCGACTGGTTGTAGACCGAGCGCAGCAGGTAGCCGTAGAGCGACTGCCGGGGATCGAGCGTCTCGCGGCGGACCCAGACGTTTACGAAAACGTCCTGCACGATGTCCTGCGCCCAGTTTCCCTTCAGGAAGAGACGGGCGTAAGCCATCAGCGGCGCGTAATAACGGCCGCACATCTCGTCGAAAGCCTCGCGGCTGCCGTCGCGGATCGCCGCCGTGAGCCGGGCGTTGTCTGTCGGAATGGATTCCATGTTTACAAAGATACACAAATCTTGCGTATTCGCCACCCCGCACCCGGTTTTTTCACCGTCCTGCACAAAACGACGGCGCCGGAACACATCGCTGTATTCCGGCGCCGAAGCAGTCAGAGAATGCAAGGCGTCAGTTCTTGACGACCGATATCTCGTCGATGTAATAACGGCTCTTCTTGGCGCCTACGCTGGTGAACATCAGCTTGTCGGTAGGCAGCAGCCCCTCGATCACGACGCTGTGCGATTTCCACGCCAGCTCGCTCCCGGCATCGCCGACCGCGATCGTGTCGCCGACCTTGACTTTCGTTCCGTCGCCGTGGACCACATACAGCTCCATCGACTCGAACTGGTCGCGGCACCAGCCCGCCTTGAAGACAACGGCCGGGGCGGTGGTCGAAGCCGCGGTCCAGACGTTTACGGCGGTCTTAAAGGTCACCGTGACATTCGCCGCCGCAGTGAGTCCGCTCATGGCGGGCGTCTGGATATAGCTCTGGTTCGCGTTGTCGCCGCCGAGACGGAAACTGCCGCAGAAGGCATTGTGAACTCCGTTGCCCGTAACCAGCGCACCGGTTTCCCAGCCGTCGTCCTTGAAGAACATCAACCGGTAGGGATCGCCGTAGGTGCCGCTGCCGGCATTCATGGCGCCGCCGCCTGCCGACCAGTCGGTGTAGGTGAACTCGGTCAGCATGGTCGAAAGCCCGGCCTCGCTGGTCACCTTCTTGGCCGATTTGACGCCGACGGCGGTCATGACGGCGTCGCCGCCCATAAAGCGGTCGAAGTCTTCATAGAACACTTCGCCGGCAGGGGCCGTGCGGCGCGCTACGGTTCCCGTAATGTCGTTCGACCACGCCGAATCGGAATCTGCGGCGCCGGCCTTCACCCTGAGCCTGTAGCTTGCCGAGGGTGACAGGGCGGCCGAAGCCCACTCCGTGCCTACATAGTTGAAGGCGAAGCGCAGGGGGATGCTTCCGTATCCCGAAGCTTTCGACCAGTCATAGGTGAACCGGGCGCTGCGGGAGGGATCGCCCTCCTCCTCGATGGCCACCGTATATTGCGAGACGTTTCCCGCCTGCTCCCATTCGAGGATGATGCTCGACGTGGTTACGGCGGCTATCCTGACGTAAAGCGTCTTCGACTGCAGCGTCGCCGCATCGGAGTTGTCCGCGGCAAGCGCGGCGAGCGCCACGACCGAGAAGTCGTGCGAAGTGCCCGCCGTCAGCCCGGTCGCCGTGAAGGCGTTGTCCGTCACAGTCTGCGGCGTGCCGTTATCGACCGTCACGCTGTATCCCGTGGCGCCGGAAACGGCGTCCCATGTCAGCGCCACGGTCGAGAATCCGGGTTCGGCCTTCAGGTTGGCGGGTGCGTCGAGCTTGCCCTGCGAAGCTTCGGCGGTGGTTGCCGAAGCCTTGGCCGACCAGTCGGAGTCGGTGGCCGTGCGGCCGGCTACGGCCTTGACCTTGGCGTTGTATTTGGTTTCGGGCGTCAGCTTGTCGAGCGTGCAGGCCGTGCCGTCGATCTTTTCGACCAGCACGGCTTTGCTTTCGTCGGTGCCGTCGGCCCAGCAGGCGACCGTATAGGATGCCGCGCCGCTCACGGCGTCCCATTTGAGCGTCAGCTTGTCGGGCTGAACGGCTTCGGCGTCGAATTTCACGTTCGCCGGGGCCGCGAGCTGCTCAAGATGCGTTTCGCCCTCGCAGGTGACGACGATGTCGTCGAGCAGGAAGCGCGTCTTGTTGGCGCCGGCCTGCGCCGGATTCGAGGAGAAGGCGATGCGCGACGCCGGGGTGAGTCCTTCGAGCGTCACGGTGTAGGTTTCGAACCTGCCCACGGCGGACGAGATGTCGACCGTTTTCGACACGAAGGCGGTGCCTTTCTTGCTCACGACGTTGTTCGAGCCGAATTCCGCCCCTTCGACGGCTTCGACGACGATGTCGCTGCCGTAGACGTTTTCGCCTTCGGCATAGGCGCTGGCCGAGAAGCTGACCTTGACGGTCGTGTTCGCGGGCAGGGCCGTCAGCTGGGGCGTGTAGAGGATGCCGATGCCGCCGCTTCCGCCGCCGCACTTGATGTAGCCCGGACGAGTGGAGGTGTTGCCCGACGAACCCCAGCCCTTCATGCCGAGCGCTTCGACGTATTCGGCCGACGTGCCGCCCGTGTGGATGTGGAACTCGGTCGCCCAGTTGCAGAGGGGACGGTCGCCGTCCGCCTGCGGATTCACGCCCTCGGCCTTCTCCCACGTCTTGCGGAAGTCGGTGCCCGAAACGGCGTTGTAACCGGCCGCCGAATTCACGATGTCGCCGCCGTGGATGAAGGCGGAGAAATCCTGCGCCAGCACGATGTCACCGGCCTTCGCGGGGTTGTTCGCAGCGGCTTTCGGGCCGGCTTGGGTCGTGGTTCCGGCCACGACGGGAGTCTGGATATTGGCGAAACTCAGGTTGGTGATCCGGGCGTAATAGGTCGTTTCGGGATCAAGCCCTGAGAAGGTGTAGCGCACGACGGGGTAGCCGGCCAGCGCGGTGAAGATGCCTTTGCCCGACGAGAGTTTGCCGTCGGCGAGCCAGCTGACGTAGAGGTCGGTGCAGGCTTCGTCGCGGAAAAGCTCGACGTTGTAGCTGCGCGCGGCGTCAGTCGCCTTGTCGTCGGTGTAGGACCACTCGAAGGTCAGCGTCGAACCGCTCGCCGCATGGAGTTTCAGCTGCGGATCGAGGTCGAGGATGCCCACCGAAGCCATCAGCATGGCCGGTTTGTCGTGCTCGGTGACGTACACCCAGTCCGAAGTGGCGGAGTAGGGGTAGTTGGCCCGCACGCGGCCGTAATAGATCCGGTCGGTCGGCAGGTCGGTGAATTCATGGTAGTCGATGTCGGCGGTGGTCATGCAGAGCGCTTCGCTGACGGGGTTCATGTCGCCGTCCACGAGCTGCACGGTGTACGATGTCGCGCCGCGAACGAAGTCCCAGCAGATCGTGAGCGACTTGTTGCCGTATTCGAGCAGTTTCACGTTTTTCGGGGTCTTCGACTTGTAGGCGTCCGAAATCTCCACGCCGTCGTCCTTGCAGGCCGTGAGCGAAACCGCGGCCGAGAACGAGAACAGGGCGAACAGAATGTATATGATGCTTTTTTTCATGGTTGTTGTCCGGTTTTAATATACGAGCTTGATGTCGTCCACATACCAGCGGCCCGCCTTCACCGTCGATCCGGAGAACCAGCTGTCGGCCGTGGAGATGAAGAGCGACGGATTGGCCAGCGATCCGGGGTTGGGGATGACGGCCGACACTTCGACCCACGTGTAGGCCGGGATGTCGAGCGAAACGTAGCTCTTGGTCGAAGCGACGATCTTGCTGAGCGTGCCTTTCGAAATCCAGAAGCCGTCGTTCTTCTCGCAGATGCCGACCATGCCCTGATCGGGTGCGGCGGCCCAGATGCCGACCTTGAAGGTCAGCAGCATGTCGTAGCCCGCGGGAATGTTCAGCACCGGGGAGATGATGTTGCCGGGCTGTCCGTCGGCGTTGTCGCTCGCCGCTCCGAACTGCATGTAGCCGGGGCACATGTAGTTGAGGTAACCCGTCCAGCCCTCCATGCCGATGGCGCGGTAGAACGAGGGATTGCCGTTGCGTACGGTCGAGGTGATGCCGCCGATGCTGGCGTTGGTGCCCGCCGTGACGCTCACCGTCTCGTTGTCGAGGCTGAGGTTGGCGACGGTCTTGTCCGCCGAGGTCACGCCGGCTTTCTGGCCGATGCAGTCGCCGCCCCACGGGAATTTGTTGAAGTTCTGGACCAGCAGCGGCGTCTCTTCGCCCGCTTGGTCGAATCCGGCGCGGACGATGGTCGAAATCTCGCCGAAGTCCGTTTCGACACCCGCGGCGTCGGTGACTTTCAGCGCGAAGGTCACGATGCCCTGTTTGGTCGCGGTGCCCGTGAGGGGTATCTCGATGAAGCCGTTGCCCGGCGAGGAAATCGAATAGCTGCCTGCGGCCGCCGTCAGCCCGTTGCCGCCCGTCTGGGCCACCGAAACGGTGTATTTCTCCGTGCCGACGGCCTTGATGTAGGGGATGCGGAGGCTGGCTTCGGATTCGGCGTTCAGTTTCAGCAGGCCCGACACGCCGAACCGCTGTCCGTTGTCGAAGGGCTTCCATTCGAAGATGCCGTTCTCCTGTTTGATGGCGATGGCGACGTTCTCCTCGCCGCAGCCGTGCAGGTAGATGGTCGCCGTGCGTTCGTCCGAGACGTTCTGGTCGCAGGTGACCGTGATTTTCTGATAGGTGTCGGGACTCCCTTTTCCCGCCAGCTGGTCCACGTGCACCCAGCCGTAGGCGCCGGTCCACTCCCGGCTGTCGGGCACATCGCTGATATACCAGTCGCCCGTGGCGCGAATCGTAAACGTATTGCTCGATTCGACGTACGAGAAACTCATCTCGCGCAGGTTGCGTTTGAGGAACCCGCTGTCGTCGTCGCTGCATGCAGTCAGACCGCCGATCCCCGCCAGCGCGAGAATTATCGTCAGTTTGTGAAAAAATTTCATAATGATTGATCGTTAGTTTTGTTTTAAACCGATAAAAAAAATCAGAAACCGACTCCGGGTCCTGCCGGACGTCAATTTCCTACACGGTTTCTAACGATATCGAATGACTTGCACGACAAATATAGCGAATTTTCCGGACTTCCAAACAAAAACGGAAAAATTTTACGACCTTCCCGCGCAAAAGTAAAATATTGATAAATATAGGTATGAATATTTAAATTACAAAACGATAAAAAAAGGGTTTTCGTTTGGGTAGTTTTCTGCAGTCGCTTGTATCTAATGCAAACCGGACCCGAAAAGTCCGGCCGCCAACCGAACCGCCAGCAACTGAAACACGCAATATTAACTGAAAACAACCTAAAAAACTACCCACGCGATGCCTACCTAATCAATCACAATCGGCACTACACGGTTTTTATCGGACGACGGATGACTTGCAAGGTTCCGCAGACCGTATGAAAACGAACACGCTCAGGCCCGTCCCGCAGACGGCGTCGGGATTTCATTTTGCAACCGGCCGCAGGAAGTAACCATAATTAACCGAATTGAAACTATGAAGAATTTATTCCATAAAGGACTCTGTCTGGTCATGGCGCTCTGCTGCATAGCATTTAAGGGTTATGCGGGGGGGGAACGCTTCCCGACGCCCAAGGGCACGACCTGAAACTGTCCTATTCCCGAACGACGCTCAAAACCGTTGCCGACGCGATCACGCAGCAGGTGGGCATCGTATTCTCCTATGAAATCGCACTGGCCGATTATCCGATGGAGAACCTCTACGTTACGGAGCAGGGGGCCGCGCTCGACGCCATCCTCAAAACGGTATTCACGCCCCGCGGCATCGATTACCGCGTGGTGGACAAGGTCGTGGTGCTGACGCGCAGCGCGCATCCCGCACAAACCGTCAAGGCCGCTCCGGCCAAGGCGCAGGTGACGGGCGTGGTGCGGGACGCCGCAGGCAACCCGATGATCGGCGTGACGGTCACGATCAAAGGCACGCTGGTCGGCGTCTCCACGGGCGTGGACGGCAGCTACACCATTCCGGCGGACAAGGACGCGATGCTGCTCTTCTCGTACATCGGCTACCGCAATCAGGAAGAGCTGGTGGGGCAGCGCACCCAGATCGACGTCACGATGCAGGAGGACCAGCTGATGATGGACGAAGTGGTCGTCGTGGGTTACGGAACGCTCAAGAAGCGCAACATCGTGGGTGCCGTCGAGAATCTGGCGGGCGACGCGGTGGAGAACCGTCCGAACGCCGACATCACCCGTTCGCTTCAGGGCCAGATTCCGGGTCTGAACATCGTGCAGACCGACGGTAAGGCCGCCCACGGAGGTCAGGTGACCATTCGCGGCGTGAACAACAGCTTCAAGGCCCGCGTCAACGACGGGCAGAAGGAGAACAAACTCGGACAGGGCGGCAGCGCGCTGGTGCTCATCGACGGCGCCGAGGGCGACATGAGCTCGGTGAACCCCGACGACATCGCCTCGATCTCGGTGCTCAAGGACGCTTCGTCGGCAGCCGTTTACGGCGCCCGCGGCGCATTCGGCGTGATCCTTATCACGACCAAGAATCCCGAAAAAGGCAAGGTGCGCGTGAATTACAACGGTTCGGTGTCGCTGCACCGCCGCACGGTGATCTGGGAGGACAACGTGGTGACCGACCCCGTGCAGTGGGTCGAGGCGTTCCGCGAATCGTATCTCAACTCATCGCCGACGGCCACCGTCCCGTCGCTGTTCAACAACTACATGCCTTATTCGAACGCATGGTTCGAAGAGCTGAAACGCCGCCGCGCCGATCCGACGATGGACAACTACAGCATCGACGCCAACGGCAACTACAGCTATTACGGCGAGACGAACTGGCTCAAGGAGATTTACAAGTCGGTGAACTACTCGACCACGCACGCCGTCAGCATTCAGGGCGGCCGCGAGGGCGTGAGCTACTACGTTTCGGGACGCTATTACAATCAGGACGGCATCTACAAGGTGGGCGAGGAGACCTACAAGAAGTACAACCTGCGCGCCAAAGGCTCGATCCGCATCCGCCCGTGGCTGACGCTCGACAACAACACCAGTCTGATGAGCAGCAAGTACCATCAGCCGATGATGCACTACGGCCAGCAGATGATCTCGCGTCAGATCGACATGTTCGCCTTTCCGTTCGCGCTGCTGAAGAACCCCGACGGCACATGGACGCAGACCGCCGCCAAGAGCGGATACGCGGCCTTCGCCGAGGGCACTTCGTGGCAGGAGGACAACCGGCTGGAGGTGGCCAACACCACGACGTTCAACTTCGAATTCGTCCCTGAGGTGTTCAAAGTCTCGGCCGACGTGACCTACAAGGGCGCACGCTGGACGCGCGACCGCATGGAGAACCTCTACACCTACTATACGGGCGTGAACGTTTCGGGACAGGACAACAGCTACTCGTCGCTCGAAAACTGGAACTACATTTCGAACTACATCTCGACCAACATCGTCGGCACCCTCACCCCCAAACTGGGAGCGAACCACGACCTGAACATCGTGGCCGGATGGAACCTCGAAGATTACGACTACCGCGCGCAGAAGACCTACCGGCAGGGCAACCTCTATCCCTCGAAGCCCAGCTTCACGCTGATGGACGGCGAGTATTACTCGACCACGTCGGGCGGTTACACGTGGGGGCTGGTCGGCTTCTTCGGACGTATCAACTACGCCTATGCAGGCCGCTATCTGGTCGAGCTGAGCGCACGCTACGACGGTTCGTCGAAATTCCCGGCCAACTCGCAGTGGGGATTCTTCCCCTCGGCATCGGTGGGCTGGCGCCTCTCGGAGGAGCCGTGGCTCAAACCGCACGTGGAGGGATGGCTCGACAACTTCAAGATCCGCGCGAGCATCGGATCGCTCGGCAACGCCAACATCGACCCCTATCAGTACCTCGAAACGATGACGGCCACCAACAGCGCCTCGATCGCCAAGTCGTCGGTCATCATCAACGGTCAGAACGTGCCTTACACGTCGGTTCCCGACCTGATTCCCGACGACATCACGTGGGAGAAGGTGACCACCTACAACATCGGTCTGGACCTCGACCTGTTCAACAACCGGCTCTCGTTCACGGGCGACTACTACCGCCGCAACACCACCGACCTCTACACCGTCGGTCCCAACCTCCCGCAGGTGCTGGGCAGCGCGGCGCCCTACGGCAACTACGCCAGCCTGAAGACCAAGGGCTGGGAGGTCAGCCTCGGCTGGCGCGATTCGTTCAAGCTGGGCGGCAAGCCCTTCAACTACAGCCTCCGGGCCATGCTCTGGGACAGCCGCAGCTGGATTACGGACTACTACAACGAGACCGGCGACCTGACCACCTACTACAAGGGCATGGAGATCGGCGAGATCTGGGGCTTCCGCACCGCGGGCATCTACGCCAGCAACGCCGAGGCGCTCAACGGCCCGGCCTACAACTTCTTCAAGAACGGCGAGATGTTCCGCGCCTACGCCGGCGACCTGCGGTTCGTCGACGTGGACGGCGACGGCATCATGACCAAAGGCAACCGCACGCTGTCGAACCACGGCGACATGGAGATCATCGGCAACCAGTCGCCCCGCTACCAGTACAGCATCAACATGTCGCTGAACTGGAACGGCATCGGCCTTTCGATGCTCTGGCAGGGCGTGGGCAAGCGCGACTGGTATCCGTGGACCGAATCGGGCTTCTTCTGGGGCAAGTGGAACCGCGCCTACAACTCGCTGATGAAGACGCAGACGGGTGACAGGGTAGTGAAGATCGACAAGAGCACCGACAACTGGCGCGTGACGAACATGGACAAGAATCCCTACTGGACGCGTATGGTGTCGCTCGCCGCCAACCGCAACGACGGTCCGCTGACGTGGGAGAACGACCACTACCTGCAGGACGCCTCGTACATCCGTCTGAAAAACATCACGGTCGATTACACCTTCCCCAAGCATATCTGCAAGAAACTGCGCATCGAGGGGCTGAAGATCTACGTGTCGGGCGAAAACCTCTTCACGCACTCGCCGATGTTCAAGTATACGGACATGTTCGACCCCGAAGTAATCACCAGCGGCGACTCCGACTTCGCAAGCACCCAGAAATCGGGACTCGGCGGCACGGGTAACGGCTACTCCTATCCGATGCTCAAGACCGTGACGCTGGGCGTAAACGTAACATTTTAACCGACTGCAACCATGAAAAAAATCCTATTATACACGCTGATGACCGTGGCGGCCGCAGGAATGACCGCCTGCGAGGACTTCCTGACGCGCGACACCTACGACCAGATCGGCAGCGACGAATTCTGGAAATCGGAGACCGATCTGGAGCTATACGCCAACGGATTCATCCAGAAGATGATCCCCGGCGACGGAACCATCACGCGCGGCGACATCGACGCCGACTACTGCGCCGTGGACATCGCCACCGACCTGCTGCGTCCCGACGGCAACGTCTCGCCCGACAATCAGGGCGGCTGGACCGAAAGCAGCTGGACCAACCTGCGCCGCGTAAACTACATGCTCGACAACATGCACCGCTGCCGGGGCCACGTAAGCGACGAGGTCTACAACCATTACGAAGGCGTGGCCCGCTTCTGGCGCGCATGGTTCTACTACGACAAGGTGCGGACCTTCGGCGCCGTGCCTTGGTACGACTTCACGATCTCGGCCAGCGACAAGGAGGCTCTGACCAAACCCCGCGACAGCCGCGAATACGTCATGGACAAAGTGCTCGAAGACCTCACCTTCGCCAGCACCTACTGCCTTGCCGACGCCAAGTACACGAAAGGCTCGGCCCTGATCAACAAGTGGGTGGCGCTGGCCTTCAAGTCGCGCGTATGTCTCTACGAAGGCACCTTCCGCAAGTACCATTCGCGTGAGCCGTCGTCCGACAAGCCGTGGCAGAACGACGTCTACAACGCCGACAACAAGTTCCTGCGCGAAGCCGCCGCGGCAGCCAAGGAGATCATGGACAAAGGTCCCTTCTCGCTCGTGACGGGCGACGTGAAGACCGCCTACCGCTCGCTGTTCACCAGCGCCGGGCTGCTGACGCAGGAGGTGATCTTCGGCCGCGAATACAGCAAGGAGCTTTCGGCCTTCCACGAAACCAGCTGGTATTACTATTCGCCGACCTACGGCACCAAGATCGCCATGACCAAGAAGTTCATGAACACCTACCTCACGACCAAGGGCACGCCCTTCACCGACATCGACGGCTATAAGACCATCGACTTCATCCACGAATTCGACGGCCGCGACGCCCGCATGGCGCAGACGGTCATCAGCCCCTCGTACCAGATGAAGATCAGCGGCCGCACGGTGCCCTATTCGCCCAACTGGAAGGTGACCCGCACGGGCTACCATCCGATCAAGTGGTCGATCGACGACGATGCCGACAACGTGCTTTCGAAGGCGGCCAGCTGGAACTCGCTGCCGATCATCCGTTACGCCGAGGTGCTGCTCAACTATGCCGAAGCCAAGGCCGAGCTGGGCGAAATGGACGCCGCCGTCTGGGATCAGACCATCGCGCCGCTGCGCAGCCGCGCCGGCGTGACGTCGGTCATCCCCGCCAAGGCCGATCCCTACATGGAGGCTTATTTCCTCAATACGGTGACCGACAAATGGATTCTCGAAGTGCGCCGCGAACGGGGCATCGAACTTTGTCTCGAAATGGGTCTCCGCTGGGACGACGACATGCGCTGGCACATGGGCGACCTGCTGACGAGCGACAACAACCCGTGGACGGGCATCTACATCGGCAGCACGAGCTATACCTACGACTACACGGGTCTCAGCACCGACGACAACGGCGATCCCGTGCCCGACTTCTACATCCGTCCGGGCGAGGACACCGAACATTCGATCGCCATTTCGAATACGGGCGCCAACCAGACCTTCTCGCTCAACGGCGAGGGCAACATCGTCTGGGAATACCGGCGCGTATGGAGCGAGAAGAAGTACCTGCGTCCGATTCCGCTGACGGCGATCACGCGCAACCCCAATCTCGAACAGAACGCGCTCTGGAAGTAAGAGGACAATAAAAACGACAAGATATGAAGACAAGAATCATGTTATTCTGCTGCATGGCGGCCGCGCTTCTGCTGGCGTGCAGCAACGACAAATCGGACGGCGAGGGCCGCGAACCCGGCGTCGAGACCGAGCTTAACGGCACGCAGCTCGGCGAGGGCACGACCCTCTACGGACTGGTGACCGACACGTCGGGCAACCCCGTGCAGGGCGTGGTGGTATCGGACGGCTACAACTGCGTGGAGACCGACGCCAACGGCGTCTATCAGATGATCCGCTACAAGAAGGCGCGCTTCGTCTGGTACAGCACGCCGGCAGGGTACGAAATCAACACCTCGGCGGACAACTATCCGCTGTACTATGCCGAAATCGTCCACAAGAACATCGCCGACCGCCACGACTTCGTGCTCAAGCCGCTGGCGGCTCCCGAAACCGACTTCACGCTGCTCTGCATCGCCGACCCGCAGTGCGCCAGCACGGCCGACATCAGCCGTTACGTCAACGAGACCATTCCCGACATCGAGGCGACGGTCGAAACGTTCAAGGCCAAAGGGCACGCCGTGTACGGCATCACGCTCGGCGACATCGTCTTCGACACGCCCGACTTGTGGAGCAACATGAAGGAGGCGATGGCCAACCGCAACCTGACGATCTTCCAGACCATCGGCAACCACGACCACCTGAAGACCGAGACTTCGGACGACAAGGCCGCCGCCAACTTCGAATCGCAGTTCGGACCGCGCAACTACTCGTTCAACCGCGGCAACGCCCACATCGTCTCGATGGACAACGTCTTCTACGTCGGCGGCAGCACCCCGTCGAGCAACTACAAGGGCGGCATCACCGACCAGCAGCTCGAATGGCTCCGTCAGGACCTGTCACACGTGGCGAAGGACAAGCTGGTGATCTTCTGCGCCCACATGCCCTTCCGCGGCGGCACGAGCGAAACGGACGAAAGCCACATGAATCACGCCGGGGTGCTCGACCTGCTCTCGGAGTTCGCCGAAGCGCACATCATGATCGGGCACACGCACTACCAGCAGAAGTACATCCACACCCGCAACGGCAAGAAGATCTTCGAACACATCCACGGAGCGGCCTGCGGCGCGTGGTGGACCTCGACCCTCTGCGCCGACGGCACGCCGAACGGATACGGCGTGTATGAGATTTCGGGCAGCACCGTTCCCAACCAGTATTACAAAGCGACCAACAAGGCCGCCGACCACCAGATCCGCGCCTACTCGGCCAAGCAGGTGTTCGGCACCTCCGGCAGCACGACGTTCGGCTTCGCCGCCAACGCCTCGGCCATGAACGACGCGAAGTGCATCGTGGCCAACGTCTGGAATTCGGACACGGGCGGCGACTGGAAAGTATCGCTCTGGCAGAACGGCGCGAAGGTGGGGGATATGACCCGCATTTCGACCTGCGACTACTGGGCCTACGCCTACCACGTGCTCTACTTCAGCAAGAGCGTGGGCAGCACGTGGGGCAAGAAGCTCGACCACTTCTATTACGGCAGGCTGACCTCCGGGACGCCCGAAACGGCCGATTTCGAGATCGTCGTCGAGGACGGCATGGGCAACACCTACCGCACGTCGAAACTTCAGACCGACTTCATCGGATTCTGATTCCGGCCTGCAAAAAGCGATGCCGCGCTCCTTTCGGGGCGCGGCATTCCTTTCATGCGGAAATCCGTCAGCGGAGTCCCAGCTTGTCCATCATCCTGAGGGGATAGTTCGTGATGCCGTAGACATCGCTGCGGATGCCCTGATACCACTGCATCTGCTCGTCGGTGTCGATCTGCCACAGACTCAGCCGCACCTTGTTTTCGGGAAAGCTCTTGGCCCGCTTGGTATCCAGCCCGAAATCGGCGAGCTTCATGTTGGCCCACGGAATGTCTCTGGCGATGAAGTCGCCCGGTTCGTAGGCCGCCGCTCCGTACGACACGGGCCACGCCGAGCGGACCGCGGGAATCACCTTGTCGCGTATGGCAAGACGGCCGACGATGAATCCCACGAAATTCTTGGCCCTCTTCTCGTGGACGATTTGCGCGGCGGCGATGCCGGTCCGGCTCGCTTCCGCATTGCCGCCCGCCTCGTCGCCGAGCGTCTTGACGTCGATCCACAACTGCGTGCAGCCGCCTTCGAGCACCACGTCGATGAACTCCTCCAGCAGCGGCAGTTTCTCGCCGTTGGCCAGCGTGCCCTTGGCGCACAGCTCGGCATAGGTGGCGTCCTTGAAGCAGGTGTTGCCGAGGTAGTAATCGTCGTGGTAGACGACCACTTTGCCGTCCTTGGTCAGGTGGATGTCGCACTCCGAGGCGAAGAGCTTCATCTCGACAGCCTTTTTCAGCCCGGCGACGGAGTTCTGCGGAAATCCGGTCTCGGCATAACAGCCGCGGTGCGCCACGACCTTGTTGTCGACGGGTTCGGGTTCGGGATAGACCGCCGGTTCGCCCGTCTGCTCCCACCACCAGTCGGGCAGCGGTTCGTAATCGTCGTCGGAGCATGCCGCCAGCCATACGCAGGCGGCACAGCACGCCATCAGCAGATATTTCAGCTTTTTCATCGTTCTTGTCGGTTTTGGACCGGGGAGCGCCCTTCGGCGGGCCGCACCCCGGTCGGTTGATTACTTCTTGACTTTGTAGTTTTTCACGCAACGGATGCCCACGGCCGGGTTGCCGGCGTCGAGGTTGTCGTTGAACCAGTAGTTGCTGGTCGCCTTGATGTTGTTCAGACGCCACGTCTTCTTGGCCGAGGAGCCGATCAGCGGCACCCACGAGTGGGCCGTGTCGCCGTACTGCCCGTAGCCGTTCTTGTTGAGCCGCCATCCGGTCGGATAGAGGTTGAAATCGAAGGCGTCAGCGCCCGCGGCACGGGCGGGAGTGCTGTTCCAGCCCTCCTGCGTGCGGAGCCACGGAGCCACGTTGTTGGCGTTGGTGGCGACGAGTTTGGCGATGGTCAGCATCTCCTCCCGAACGGGGTAGGTCCCATCGCCGCGCGAAGCTTCGAGCGCCGCATAGGCCAGATCGTACCAGTCGCGGAAGTTGGCGATATGCCAGCCGTAGGGGCAGATGCCCTGAATCTGGGCCGAGAGCGCCGGATTTTCGGCGAAGAACCGCTCGTCGTCGGTCACGGCCTTCATCTCCGCGGACTTGAAGACGCGCGCCGTGATCTGCGTGCCGACGGCATCGACGAACGTCGAACCGACGTTGTAGGCCGAGGGCCATTCGATCGAGGTGATGCCGCGGCCCAAGCCGCCGGCGGGCGTGCCCAGCAGGATTTCATCGAGCGTATAGAGACGTCCGTGACGGTCCGTGACGGCCTGATCGCCCTTGACCGATCCGCCGCTCTCCTCTTCGTCGTAGGCAGGATTGCGCTCGATGTAGGGGTCTTGGGGATCGTAGCCGCCCGACGTCGCCGAGCCGGAATAGGCCGGCACCAGACGCGACCCCAGTTTCATTGCGCCGATCTCCGGACCGCCGTTCCAGTTCAGGTTGTGGGTCATCCATATCTTCACGCCGCCCTCCTTGGTCCGGAACGCCTTCGACGGGCAGGCGGCCGCCGCGTCGTCGGGCATGCAGTTGGCGATCGCTATGCGCGACAGGGTGTAGGTCATCGCATTGAGGTCGATGGTCAGCGTACGCATGCCGTCGATGTCGATCGCAGGCCCCGCGGGAACCGCATCCGCCGCCGAATTGAGCGTGACGATCCGCCCGTCGGCCGCAAGCGCGTAAGCGGGGTAGTAATCGGCGCGCAGCACGGTGTTGATGCGGATTTCGGGTGCATTTCCAGCAGTGAAATAGGCGTCGAAGCGGTAGACGCCCGCCTCGGACTTGGTCATGCGCCGGGCGAGTTCGAACCGGTCGTAATCGAACAGCGACGCACCCCAGACATAGCAGTAGAGGTCTTTGGCCAGCTGCGTGACGGGAATCTTCGCCGTGGCGGCGCTCGTCTCCTCGCTGCCGACCGTGATATAGACGTTGGCCGTGCGCGGCTGCTCCTCGTCGTCCCACGGCGCGGCCGTGAAGCGGATCACGTTGCCGCCCAAGTCCTCCCACGAAATCCAGTCGGCGTCCTCGTCTCTGGAGACCGCATAGACGTCGCCCATGTTGGTCGTGAAGCTGACATCGACCGGGACGATCTCGTCGGCGTTGAACTCGATCTGCTTCGGGTCCACCGTGACTTCGGCGTCGGGGTAGACGCCCGTCTGCACGACCCGGAGCATCTCCTGCGTGCCGTCGGCCGCCGTCAGGGTAACGGTCGCCGTGCGTTTGTAGGCCGTATTTTCGGTCGCGGTGATCCGGAATCCGCGGTGCGTGACGCCGTCGGCGTCGGTGACGCTGCACTCCGTCAGCGTGCACCACGTTTCGGTCTTGTCCGTCTCGGCGCTCCATGCCATCGACCTGCGTGCCTTGGGGTTGAGCGTGACGATGACGTTCTGTCCCTGATCCTCTTCGGCGTTCCGCCCGGCGTTATCAAGGGTCACGACTTCGGGCGAGAAGGCGATGCGTGTGGCCTGCACGTTGTTGTCCATGTCGTCGGTGTCCGCCAGCGGATTGCAGGCGCATCCGAGGGCCGCGGCGACGAGCGCAATATAACAGTTGATTTTCATTGTCGTTCGTTTTTCGGGTTATGTATCAATACCAGCCCTCCGTCTGTTTGAGCTTGGAATTCTTGATGATGGACTCCTGCGTGATGGGCCACAGGAGAATGTTGGCGTTGCTTTCGCGCTTGTCGGCGACATCCTTGTTGTAGTCCCAGACCGCATCCAGACGGATCAGCGTCCACCACGTGCGCCCTTCGCCGACCAGCTCTTTGAGGCTCTCCTCGACGATGGCCCGTTTTACGGCCGCGTCGCTGGGGTCGGTATAGTGGGCGGCGTTGCCGTAGGCGCGCTTGGTGATTTCGCCCAGCGCCGTCAGCGCCCCGCCGTAGTCCTTCCGGTAGTATTTGATCTCGGCATCCATCAGGAAGGCCTCGGCATAGCGGTAGAGGATGAAGTCGGAGTCGAAAATGCGCGCGCCGCTTATCATCTGCCCGACGCCCTTTTCGGTCCACTCGATCGACTTGATCGTCGTGCCGTAGTCGGCCCTGTTGTAGGTCAGCTTCGTGCGCGTATCGCCCTCGACCGAGGTCAGCAGCGCCTTGTAGCGGTCGGTGTACCACCACCACTGGTTGCCGCCGGTGATGGGCACCGGGTTGTTCTGGTAGGCCGCTTCGACGTAGTTGCTGTTCCAGCCGAGGTAATAACCCGGTCCGTTGACGGCTTCGCCGTTGGCCTGATGGACGGCGAAGATCACCTCCTTGTTGAGCTTGTTGGCCGAGGAGAAGACCTGAGCGTAGTCGCTTTCGAGACGCGACGCCGAGAGGTTCAGCGCCTCGATGGCCTTCTCGGCCATGGTGAGGTACGACGAACCGCCGCCGGCGACGCGGTACATCCACAGCGCATAGTCGGCCTTGAGCATCTGCACCGCGGCGGGCGTGGCTACGGCCTTGTCCGAATTGTCGGTCACATACCGCTCGGCTTCGGTCAGATCGCTTTCGATCCGGGCGAAGATCTCGGCCTTCGGCGCGCGGGGCAGGTAGAGGTCGCCGGCCGTGGATTCGTACCCCGTAAGGGCCAGCGGAGCGTCGCCCCAGATGCGTGCGATCCAGAAATAGCACCATGCGCGGGAGAAATAGGCGTTGCCCAGACTGAAATTGCGGACCGATTCCGAAATTCCCATCTCCGGCACGTGCTTGAGAATCAGGTTGGCCTGATTGACGGTCTTATACATGACGCTCCAGTCGGCATAGGCGTTGCTCGAAGACATGGTGCTGGTGCGCACCTGCGTCTGGTCCACGCCCGACAGCGTTTTGTTCGTGCCCGCGCCCCAGAGACCGTTGCGAAATTCACCCCAGCAGAGGTAGATGTCGTGTACGCTCTTGAGCGCGTCGCGCATGTAGAGGTAGATGCCGTAGGTCGCCGTCTCGGCGTCGCTTTCGTCGATCCACATGTTGCTGGCCGAGAGCTTGTTGTCCTGCATGATATCGAGGTCGCCGTGGCAGCCGCTCATCGTGCACGCCGCAGCCAGCAGGGCAGTCAGTATCTTTTTGCATTTCATGGTTTGGTAGTTTTAAGGGGTTAGAACGTGAATTTGGCGCTGAACAGGATCTTGCGCGCGGGCGGATAGGGGCTGAACCCCGTGGCATAGGTCGAAGCCGAATTGTAGAGTCCCCCGGTGGTCGCCGCTTCGGGCGATACGCCGTGCACGGCCGTCCAGTAGTAGAGCGTGTTGCCCGAAACGGTCAGGGTCACGTCCTTCATGCCCAGCCGGCTCGTCCAGCGCACGGGAAGCTTGTACGAAAGCGAGATGTCGCGGATGCAGAGGTAGTCGCCCTTCTCGACGAAGACGTCCGACATGCGCGAGAAGTTGCGGTTGCCCCAGTCGGGGTCGTTGGCCGTGAAACGGGCGTACTTGGTCTTGTCGCCCGGCTGCGACCAGCACTGCTTCACGTCGTTCACCAAGTTCCAGTTGCAGTTGCCCATCGTCGCCATGAAGTAGCGCATCTGCATCTCGTTCTGAATCGAGTGGCCCAGCGCATAGTCCATGTAGATATTCAGCGACCAGTTCCGGTACCGGAAGGTATTGCCGATGCCGCCGGTCGAGTGGGGCGTGGCGTAGCCGAGCAGGAACTGGTCCTCCTCGTTGATGATGTCCCGGCCGTCGCGCTGCGTCGAACCCGCGCGGTTGACCCATTCGTAGTCGCCGATATCCTTGCGTCCGGCGATCTGCCTGCGGTCCGAGCGGCGGTATCCGCGCGACGAAGCGTCGTACATCGCCGCATCGGCGTCGGCCTGCGTCTCGATGATGTGATCGACCTTGTAACCGTAGATGCGGCCCATGCGCTCGCCCTCGGCGATGCCCCCGAACTGGCTGCCGTCGCCGATGGTGATGCCGTCCATGCGGTTGCGCACGTTGCCGTTGTCGGGCAGCTTCAGCACCTTGTTCATGTTGAAGTTATAGGTGAAGTCGGTGGTCCACGTGAAGTCGCCGCGGCTGATGTTGACCGACGAAATCGCCAGATCGACGCCGTAGAAGCGGACCTTGCCCACGTTGGAGACCACCGAGCCGTAACCGGTGGTGTTGGGCAGCGTCACGTCGAACAGCAGGTTGCGCGTCACCTTGTCGTAATAGTCGAAACTCACGCGCACCCGGTCGTCGGCCAGCCCCATGTCCAGACCGGCATTGACCTGCGTCGTGGATTCCCATGTCAGGTTGCTGTTCGGCATTTCGCCGGTCGTGGTGGTGGACATGCCGTTGTACTGATACGCCGAATTGTAGCTGCCGTAGGTGTCGTAAAGCCCGATGCCGTTGTTGCCCGTCAGACCGTAGCTGGCCCTCAGTTTGAGCGAGCTGACCACCTTGTTCTGCGGCCAGAACGCCTCCTCGTCCACGATCCAGCCTGCCGAAGCCGCCGGAAAGTAACCCCAGCGGTTGCCCGCGGCGAATTTCGACGAACCGTCGGCGCGCATGGTGAACGACAGCAGGTATTTCTCGCGGAAGTTGTAGTTGACACGCCCGAAGTAGGAGATCAGCACCTCGTCGGTCCGCGTGCTGGTCGGGTAGTTGGTGATGTTGGAGGTCCCGACGTTCAGCGTCGGAATCTTGTCCGATGCCGCCCCCTGCACGCGTGCGTCGATGCTGTTGTTCTTGTCCTTCATGTAGTCGTAACCGGCCACCACGTCGATGTTGTGATCTTCGGCGAAGGTTTTCTTCCAGTTCAGGTAAGTCTGGAAATCCATGCGGTTGGTCTCCGTGAAGGCCTCTTTCGTGGGCCGGATGTTGGTGCCCGTCGTGGGGTTGTTCTTCACGAAGAAGTGGCTGCGCGAATGGCGGTTGTGGTTCGAGAACTGGGCCACGGCGCGCAGGCCGTCCACGATCGCCCATTCGAGGTTGATGTTCACGCTCGACCGCTTGGTCGTCTCGCCCGTATCGCTGTAGTAATAGTTGTAGTAGGCGGCGGGCAGCGTGGTGTTGTTCGGACCCATGGCGGGCGTTCCGGCCAAATCCTCCCCGGCTTCGGCGTCGTACCAGTCGCGGTGGGTGGCGGGCACCGAAAGGCCGCGGATCACCGAATTGCGCTTGTTGAGCGCGCCTCCGTCGAGCATCTGCCGCTCGATCTGCGAATAATCGAAGGTCGTGGTCGCCGTCAGGCGTCTGGTCACCTTGAACGAGGTGTTGCCGTGGAAGGTGAAGCGGGAGAATCCCGTAGCCATGCCGATGCCGCCGTCGTCCGTATAACCCGCCGACGCGGCATACCGGATGTTTTCGCCGCCGCCGTTCACGCCGATGTAGTAGTTCTGCCAGAAGGCGTCGTCGAACCACTGGCTCTGCTGGTCGTTGTCTTGGAAAACGATGATCTTGCCGGGGTTCACCGGGTCTTCGATCCATTTGTAACCCTTCGGCAGCGACTCGCCCGGATTGAGATAGCGCGTCGTCCAGCGCGAAGCGGCGCTGTTGCCGGCTCCCGCCGATTCCGCGCCGTCGAGGATGCTGAGCGGGTCCGCGCCGCCGCAGTAGCCTTCGGCGATCGCCGGACGCAGCGTGAGCAGGTAATCCCGGCCGTTCATCAGATCGAACTTCGTGGCCGGACTCTCATAGGCCCACTGCCCCTCGAAAACGATCTGCGGTCCCTTGTGGGGCGCGCCCTTCTTGGTGGTGATGAGAATAACGCCGTTCGATGCGCGCGAACCGTAGATACCGGCCGACGCGGCGTCCTTGAGCACCTCGATCGACTCGATGTCGTTCGGGTTCAGGCCCGCCATTTCGCGTACGGCGCCGTCCACCAGCACGATCGGATCGTTGGAGTTGTTGATCGACGAACCGCCGCGGATCAGGAATTTCGGCGCCGAACCCGGCGTAGCGTCGGTCGTGGCGACCTGCAAGCCGGCGATACGGCCTTTCATGCCGTCCCCGACGAGATTCACGGGCATGCTTTCGAGGGTTTTGCCGTCCATTTTCGAGATCGCCGAAGTCACGGTCTTGCGCGTCTGCGTACCGTATCCCACGACCACGACCTCCTCCAGCACCGACTGGTCCTCCTGCATCGTGACGTCGATCACCGAACGGCTGCCGACCGGCTCTTCACGTTCCGTGTAACCGATGTACGAGAAGAGCAGGACCGCGCCGGGCTCCGCCTCGACCGAATAGGTGCCGTCGGCCCCGGTCGTCGTGCCGCGCGTGGAGTCCTTCACCAGCACCGTGGCGCCGACCAGCGGGCTTCCCGCCGCGTCGCAGACACGGCCCGTCACGCTGTTCTTCCGCTGCGGCTCCGCAGTGCGGTCGTATGTCAGCACGACCGTGCGGTCCACGATTTTGTAGCGGAATCCCCGTTTGGTGAATACGTTATTCAGAATCCGCTCCAGCGGGGCGTTGCTCTCGCGTACCGACACGTCGCCCATCGGCATGGACGCCAGCGCCGATTCGTAGGAGAAAAGCACGCCCGTCTGCTTGGTGAAAGCGTCCGTAAAAGTCTGTAGGGTAGCGGACTTGACCGTTAGGTCCACATCGTGGTTTTTCCGGAAAGGGGAGCCTCCGTCGTCTTCGGCATAGGCCCTCAGGCTCAAGCCGGTAAACAAAAGAAGCATCGCCACTCCCCAACGGAAGATGGAATTTTTCTTCATGATTTTAAGGTTTGCGAAAAAGGTTAATTTGGGTGAAAAGCCCCGTCCGCGGCGGCCGTCCGCGGACGGGACAGGGGATAGCTATTTACCGCGCACGACCTCGCAGCGCTGTCCGGTCATGAATTCGACGATGTCGATGACCTCTTCGAGCGAGTTGGTGCGCAGGTAGTTGATGTCGTATCGTTTCCGGTTGTCGGGATCGGCTATGCGTATCCGCACGCCGTAATTCGATTCGATGCGGGCGATGATTTCGCCGATCGTGGCGTTCTTCATCGCCACGAGGTTGTAACGCTCCGTCACGAAATGCTCGGCGTAGATCTCTTCCACCTCGATGTCGTCCTTCGCGGCGTCGAACACGGCCCGCTGGTTGGGATGGAGCCGCACGAGATTATAGCCTTCGGGGGTCTGCAGGCGCACCGAACCGCGTTCGAGCACCACTTCGGTCAGCGGATCGGCGGCATGCGCCCTGACGTTGAACGCCGTGCCCAGCACCCGCACCGACAGGTTTTCGGTCTTCACCACGAAGGGATGCGCTTCGTCGTGCGCCACGTCGAAGTAGGCTTCGCCGTCGATGCGCACGATACGCTCCTCCGAACCCGCGCCGACCGCATATTGCAGTTCGGTCCCGTCCTGCATCCACACCTGCGTGCCGTCTTCGAGGCGCAGGGCCGCAATTTCGCCGCTTTCATTCAGATAAGTACGGAACAGCTCGTCCCCCGGCGTTCCGACGCCGGCTAACCACGCCGCGGTTACGGCGACGGCGACCACCGCCGCTGCGGCCGCAGCCGACGCCCAGCGGCGCCATGCGGGACGCCGCCGCTTCACCTCGCGGCGCATCGCTTCGTCGGCGTCGATCCGCGCGTTGAGCCGGCGCATCATAGCGTCGCAGCGCTCGCCGAGCTGTTTGGACGAAAGGGTTTTGTGGGCGCTCCAGATCGCGGCGATCTCGAAATAGAAGGTGCGGTGCTCCTCCCGTTCTTCGAGCCATGCGTAAAGCCGCCGCTCTTCGGCCTCGGTCGTTTCGTGATTCAGGTGCTTGTATAATACAGAATCGATGCTGTATAATACGGTGTCGTCGGTGTGTGCCAATGCGTATCTTTTTTAGGTGCTTGCATAATAACATACAGGCACCCCGGAGAAAATACCTACTCGGTACGGCAAATTTTTTCCTATCGCATGAACAGCAGGGCGAGCAGCAACAGCAGCTGCTCCTTGGAGAGCTTCCGGCGCAGTTGTTTGAGCGCCGCATACATATGATTCTCGACCGTACTTTGCGAGATGCCGAGCCGCTCGCTGATCTCGCGGTTCGAGAGGTCTTCGAGGTAGCTCAGTTTGAATACTTCGCGGCATTTGGGCGGCAGCGACTCGATCGCCGCGTCGAGACTCGCGCGCAGGTCGTCGGAATAGAGCTTACGGATGATCGGACTGTTGTCGGGCGCATAGTAGGCGCTGCCCATCGAGGCGATCCGCTCCTGATAGTAGGCGCGGTAATCGCCGGCGCGCCTGTTCTTGTCCAGATAGTTGAGCGCGCGGTTGTAGACCGAACGCAGCAGATATTTATACAGGGAGTTCGAATCGTCCAGCGCCGCGCGGTTCTGCCACACGTTGTAAAAGACGTCCTGCACCACGTCCTCGGCCCAGTCGTCCTTCATGAAAAGGCGGGCGTAGGAGACCAGCATGGCATAGTACCGCCCGCAAAGTTCGTCGAAAGCCTTGCGGTCGCCGTTGCGGATCCGTGTCGTAAGCAGAATTTTCTCCATCGGACAATCTGATTCGCCACAAAAGTAAACATTCTGAATTTATGAAACAATCCCCCGTGTTATTTTTAATTTTTTTGTAATTCCGTTAGGTGGTTTCGCCCGATCGGTTGTATTTAATATGTCACAACCGAACTACACGACCGATGGGAAAAAACCTCTTTCCGGCGCCGGACGCCGCAGCGCAGTCCCCGGCAGCCATGCTCCGGCAGTACGGCGGCGTTTGCACGCACGACGGCACCTGCCGCCGCGTTTTCCCATCCCCGGCGCAGACACATCATGCGATTCTGGTAATCATCAATCATAGATAGAATGAAAAAAGCTATTCAATTCGGAGCGGGCAACATCGGACGCGGATTCATCGGCGCCGTGCTGGAAAAGGCGGGCTACCATGTGGTGTTCGCCGATGTGAACGAACAGATCGTGGACCGGATCAACCGGGACAAGGGCTACACGGTGCAGATCATGGACACCGTATGCGAGGAGGTGCGCATCACCGACATTTCGGCCGTGGATTCGCGGAGTCCCGAACTCGCGCAGCAAATCGCCGAAGCGGAGATCGTCACCACGGCCGTCGGCCTTACGATCCTGCCCCGCATCGCAGGAGCCATCGCCGCGGGCATCGAGGCCCGCAGGGAGCAGGGCGTCGAGCAGCCGCTCAACGTCATCGCCTGCGAAAACGGCGTCCGCGCCACTTCGCAGCTCAAAGCCGCGGTGCTGACGCACCTCGACGCCGCCGGGCAGGCCTACTGCGAGCAGTACGTCGGCTTCCCCGACTGTTCGGTGGACCGCATCGTGCCGCCCGTCAAAAGCGAAAACCCGATCGACGTAGTCGTCGAACGCTTCTTCGAATGGAACGTCGAGCGCGCCGCATTCAAGGGCGCCGTACCCGAAATCCCCGGCATGAATCCGGCCGACAACCTGATCGCCTACATCGAACGCAAGCTCTTCACGCTCAACACGGGCCACGCCATTACGGCCTATCTGGGCCGCATGAAGGGCTACATGACCATCTGCCAGAGCATTTCCGACGAGCAGATCCACGCCGTCGTCAAAGCCGCCATGCGCGAGAGCGGGCGGGGGCTGGTGGCGCGTTACGGCTTCGACCGCGACGCCCACTTCGCCTATATCGACAAGATCATCGGCCGCTTTACGAACCCCTACCTCTGCGACGACGTGACCCGCGTGGGCCGCGAACCGCTCCGCAAGCTTTCGGCGGGCGACCGGCTCGTAAAACCGGTCCTCACGGCCCGTCAGTACGGCATCGGCACGCCCAACCTGCTGCTGGGCATCGGCGCGGCCCTGCACTACGACAATCCGGAGGACCCGCAGAGCGTGGAGATGATCGCCATGACCGCACGGCTCGGCGCTGCGGCGGCCGTAGCCGAAATCGCGGAACTGCCCGCCGGCGATCCGCTGCCCGCGCTCGCCGCGCAGGCGTACGCCGAAGTAGAACGAATCATCCGCTAATCCCCGCCTGCGACATGAAAAACACGAAACTGCTACTGCTGGCCGCATGCTGCGCCGCGATCATGCCCGCCTGCGCCCAAGCCCCCCGGCTGCACACCGTGAAGATCGATTCGATCGAGGAGCTGCAGGCCTATTTCACCTACGATCCCGCGCGCGACGTGATCGTCAGCGGCCACCGCGGCGGCATGATGCCCGGCTATCCCGAAAACTGCATCGAGTCGTGCGAAAAGACGCTGTCGCTGATGCCTACCTTCTTCGAAATCGACTTCAGCTTCACCAAGGACAGCGTCATGGTGCTCATGCACGACCTGACGATCGACCGCACGACCACGGGCAAGGGCCTCGTCGCCGACTACACCTACGACGAACTGCGCCGCCTGAACCTCGTGGACCGCGACGGCAAAGTCACGCCCTACAGGATTCCGCGCCTGAAGGATGTGCTGGAGTGGGGCAAGGACAAGGTGGTCTTCAACTTCGACAACAAGTACATCAACACCAAAGGCGTGAGCGACGAGGTGCGCCGCGCGAGTCTCGACTACTATATCAGGCAGCTCCGGCCCGGCGGCGAGTGGTCCATGTACCACAACATCATGCTGAGCGTCCGCTCGATCGAAGAGGCGCTCTACTACTGGAACCAAGGCATCCGCAACGTCATGTTCTGCGTCGAAATCAGTTCGATGGAGCACTTCCGGGCATACGAGGCTTCGCCCATTCCGTGGAAATACATCATGGCCTATATCCGTCTGGCGGTCAATCCCGAACTCCAACAGGTCTACGATCTGCTGCACGCCGAGGGCGTGATGACGATGACCTCGATCACCGGATCGTCCGACAAGGTGAAGAATCCCCACGACCGCCGCGTGGCCTACATGCGCGAACTGCTGGCCGAACCCGACATCATCGAGACCGACTATCCCTCCGAATTCATCGGCCTGCCGTGGTCGCGCGACGCGATCCACGCCCTGCAGGACGCCGCCATACGCGGCAACAGAACCACCACCGACCTGAAGTAAAACCCGAACCAACCTGAATAAATGTCTGCAAAACAACTCAATCCGGCATATGCCGGCATGACCGACCAACAGGTCAAACGTTTCAAATACTGGGAATTCCGCACCATGGCGATGTGCATCTTCGGTTACGCGCTCTTCTATTTCGTGCGCAAGAACCTGAGTATCGCCATGCCGTATCTCAACGAGGAGATGGGCATTTCGAAATCCGACCTCGGCCTCTTCCTCACGCTCCACGGACTGATCTACGGACTCTCGAAGTTCGTCAACGGCATCTGGGGCGACCGCAGCAACGCACGCTACTTTCTGGTCACGGGACTCGTTTTCTGCGGCATCTGCAACCTGCTCTTCGGATTCAGCTCCTCGGTGCTGGCGCTGGGCATCTTCTGGATTCTCAACGGCTGGTTCCAAGGCATGGGCGTCCCGCCCTGCACGCGGCTGATGACCCACTGGATCGTCCCCGAACGGCTGGCGACCAAGATGTCGGTCTGGAACACCTCGCACTCGATCGGCGCCGGACTGGCCATCATCTTCTGCGGCTATGTCGTCAGCCTGAACTGGGGCGCATGGTTCGACGCTTCGTCGATGCTCTCGCAGCACTGGCGCTGGTGCTTCCTGCTCCCGGCGACGATCGCCCTGCTGGGCGCGGCCGTCGTCTGGGCCTTCGTCCGCGACACGCCCTCGTCGGTGGGCCTTCCCGAACTCAAGACCGGCAAAACGGCCGAAAAACCGCAGTCCAAAGCGGAGGAGAAGGCCGAATACAAGGCCTTCCTGCGCCGCAAGGTCTTCCTGAATCCGACGATCTGGATCATCGCCGTGGGCAATTTCTTCGTCTACATCGTGCGCTTCGCCGTGCTGGACTGGGGACCGACGATGCTCAAGGAGCACCTGCACATGGACATCAGCCATGCGGGCTGGACCGTCGCGGCGTTCGAAATCGCCGGTATCGCGGGCATGCTGGCCGCAGGCTGGGCCACCGACCGTTTCTTCGGCGGCCGTGCGCCCCGCACGTGCGTCATCTGCATGCTGATGGCCGCCGTGTGTCTGGTGGGACTCTATTCGCTCAACGAGCATACGCCGCTGATCGTGGCCGTTGCGATTCTGATGGCCGCCGGATTCTTCATCTACGGCCCGCAGGCGCTGGTCGGCATCGCCGCGGCCAATATCGCCACCAAGCGCGCCGCCGCTACGGCAGGCGGTTTCTGCGGGCTGTTCGGCTATGGCAGCACGATCGTTTCGGGCTGGGGACTCGGCATGCTGGTGCAGTACACCGACTGGAGCATCGCGCTCTATACGCTGGTGGGCATGGCGCTCGTCGGCACGGCGATCTTCGCCGCCGCTTGGAAAGCCAAACCCAACGGCTACGACGACTGACACGAAGTTTTAGGTTAATGATAATGTGTGAGCGAAATCCCCGCAGCCGCGTACGGCTGCGGGGATTTCCATGTTCAGCTATTTTCCGGTGCCGGGCTATTCCACCGTCACGGACTTGGCCAGATTGCGCGGCTGGTCCACGTTGCGGCCCTTGTTTACGGCGATATAGTACGCCAGCAGCTGCAGCGGCACCGAGACGACGACCGGCATCAGACAGTCGGTTATCACCGGAACTTCGATCGTGTAATCGGCGCTGCGGCGCACGTGCGTATCGTCGCGGGCGATCACGGCGATGATCTTGCCGCCACGGGCGCGGATCTCCTCGATGTTGCTGGCCGTCTTTTCGTAGGTATTGTCCGGCGTGGCGATGGCGACCGTCGGCATTTCGTTGTCGATGAGCGCGATCGCGCCGTGTTTCATCTCGGCGGCGGGGTAGCCCTCGGCATGGATATAGGAGATTTCCTTCAGTTTGAGCGCGCCTTCCATCGCCGTGGGGTAGTTGTAGCCGCGGCCCAGATAGATGAAATTGTGGGCATAGGTGAAGATCTTGGAGAGGTCTTCGATCCGCGGGCCGAGCTTCAGCACCTCTTCCAGTACGGCCGGAAGTTCCAGCAGGCCCTTCGCCACCTCACGGTAGTACTCCTCCGTCACGGTGCCTTTCTCGCGGCCCACGGCCAGCGCCAGCATCGCCATCACGGTCACCTGCCCCGTAAATGCCTTGGTCGAAGCCACGCCGATCTCCGGTCCCACATGGATATAGGCGCCCGAATGGGTGGCGCGGGCGATCGAGGAGCCAACGACGTTGCAGATGCCGAAGACGAAAGCCCCGGCCTTGCGGGCCAGTTCGACGGCAGCCAGCGTGTCGGCCGTCTCGCCCGACTGCGACACGGCGATCACGATGTCGTCCTCGTAGATGACCGGATTGCGGTAGCGGAACTCCGAAGCGTACTCCACCTCGACCGGAATCCGGCAGATATTCTCGATCAGGTGCTCGCCGATCAGCGCCGCGTGCCACGACGTACCGCACGCCACGAAGATGATGCGGCGGGCTTGGAGGAATTTCCTGCGGTTGTCGATCACGCCAGACAGCTTCACCTCGCCCGTTTCGGGGTTGATGCGGCCGCGGATGCAGTCCACGATGGTCTTGGGCTGTTCGTAAATCTCCTTGAGCATAAAGTGCGGATAGCCGCCCTTTTCGAGCTGCGAAATGCTCATCTGCAGCTTCTTGATGTCGATCCTGCCTTCGTGGTTGTCCAGCGTGACGATCTTCAGCGGCTTGTTGCGGTTGATGACGGCGATCTCCCCGTCGTTCACATAGACGAAATCCTGCGTATACTCGATGATCGACGCGGCGTCGGAGCTGAGAAAGTACTCGCCCCGGCCGATGCCGATGGCCATCGGGCTGCTCTGGCGCGCCGCGATGATCTCGTCGCGGTTGTTCTTCTCGACCACGGCGATGGCATAGGCGCCGACCACCTGACGGAGCGCCTGCTGCACGGCTTCGAGCAGCGAACAGGCATTGGTCGAGCGGATATATTCGATCAGGTTCACCAGCACCTCCGAATCGGTGCTGCTGCGGAACGTGTAGCCGTTCTCTTCGAGCGCATCTTTCAGCACCCGGTAATTTTCGATGATTCCGTTGTGTATCAGGGCGATATTCTCCGACTCGGAGCAGTGCGGATGGGCATTGACGTCGTTCGGGACACCATGCGTCGCCCAGCGCGTGTGCGCGATGCCGATATTTCCGCCCAGCTCCTTCCCCGCGAGGAAATGTTCGAGGTCCGAGACCTTGCCCTTGCATTTGTAAACGTTGAGCGCACCGTCCTCATCGACCATCGCCACACCCGCGCTGTCGTAACCGCGGTATTCCAACCGGTGCAAACCTTTCAACAGGATCGGACAGGCTTCGCGCCCGCCGACATATCCTACAATCCCACACATAATTCTTTCAGCATTTTTATCCCGTCAAAAATAAGAAAATATTTTAAAAACGATATTCGGACACCCCGAAATAAGAAAAAAAGCACCGAAACCGGTGCTTAAATGACATATTTCAGAATCTCCCGCACGAGCGTTTCATTGCCCGCGGCCTGCGACACTCCGCGGTCGGGCCTGAAGTCCGCAACGACGCCCCCGGCCTCCCGGACGATCAGATTCGCAGCGCACACGTCCCACTCGTGCAGGTCCAGCTCCCAATAGCCGTCCAAAAGTCCCGCCGCGACGCAGCTCAGGTCGTAGGCCGCCGACCCCAGCCGCCGCACGTCCCGCACGTAGGGGATGATGCGCGCGACGTTGTCGCTGTTGTTGTCCGGATTGACGTCCTTGTCGTACGGAAATCCGGTGGCGATGACCGACGTGGCGAGGGTCTGCTTGTCGGAGACGTGCAGCCGCTTCACCTCGCCTGAGCGGCTCTTCATATAAGCCCCGCCGCCTTTCGACGCCCAGAACAGCTCGTTCAGGTAAGGCGCGTAGACAACTCCGGCGATCGTCTCGCCCCGGTATTGCAGGGCGATCGAAACCGAGAAAACAGGAAGCCCCTGACTATAGTTCGTCGTGCCGTCGAGCGGATCGACCACCCAGCGCCAGTCGCTCCCGGCACGGCCCATCGGGCCGCCCTCCTCGCCCAGTATCTCATGGTCGGGCCAGCGTTCGAGAATCGCCGCGGCGATGTAGGCTTCGCTCTCCTTGTCGGCGCGCGTAACGACGTCGTAGACATTGGATTTCGTGCGGATCGCCAGATCGTCTCCCCGGAAGTAGGCGAGCTGGATCTTTCCGGCGCCTTCGGCGAGCGGAAAGATGAAATCGAGAAATTCCTGATACATGGCCGCGCGCTACTTCTGCTCCGCGAAATACTTGTAGAACAGCGGAATGGTCTCCACGCCCTTGTAGAACTGTTCGAGTCCGTAGCTCTCGTTGGGCGAGTGGATCGCGTCTTCGGCCAGTCCGAAGCCGATGAGCAGCGACTTGATGCCCAGAATCGACTCGAAACCGCTGATGATCGGAATCGAGCCGCCCGAATAGAAGGGCAGGGGTTTCTTGCCGAAAGTCTCCGCCACGGCCTTCTCCGCCGCCTTGTAGGCCGGCATGTCGGTCGGCGCGACGTAGGGCATGCCGCCGTGCAGCGACTTGACCGTGACCTTCACGCTCTTGGGAGCGATCGATTTGAAATATTTTTCGAACAGCTTGCTGATCTTGCGGTAATCCTGATTCGGCACCAGCCGCATCGAAATCTTGGCCGACGCCTTCGACGGAATCACCGTCTTGGTGCCCTCCTCGATATAGCCGCCCCAGATGCCGTTCACGTCGAGCGACGGACGCACGCCCGTACGTTCGAGCGTCGTGTAGCCCGCTTCGCCCTCCACGTCGCCGATCGAGAGCGACTTCTTGTAGGCCGCGAGGCTGAACGGCGCCTTGTTGAAGGCCTTGCGCTCGGCCGGAGTGAGTTCGCGCACGTCGTCGTAGAAGCCGGGGATCGTCACGCGCCCCTCAGCATCGACCAACTGCGCCACAAGGCGCGTCAGCACGTTGGCGGGATTGGCGACCGCACCGCCGAACAGCCCCGAATGCAGGTCCTTGTCGGGTCCCGTCACCTCGACCTCCATGTAAGCCAAGCCCCGCAAGCCGCAGGTGATGGAGGGGGTCTGCATCGAGATCATTGAAGTGTCCGATACCAATATAATATCGGCCTTGAGCATCTTTTTGTTCTGCTCGCAGAATTTGTAGAGACTCGGCGAACCGATCTCCTCCTCGCCCTCCAGCATGAATTTCACGTTGCAGGGCAGGCACTCCTCGGCGCACATCGCCTCGAACGCCTTGGCGTGCATCCACAACTGGCCCTTGTCGTCGTCGGCGCCGCGGCCCCAGATACGGCCGTCGCGGATGACCGGTTCGAACGGCTCGGTCCGCCACTCGCTGCGCGGATCGACGGGCATCACGTCGTAATGACCGTAGACCAATACGGTCTTGGCCTTGGGATCGACCGTCTTCTCGGCGTAAACCACCGGATTGCCCTCGGTGGGAAACACTTCGGCATGGTCGGCGCCCGCCTTCACGAGCGCCGCGGCCAGCCATTCGGCGCACCGCGTCATGTCGGGCCGGTGCTCGCTCTGCGCGCTGATCGAAGGAATGCGCAGGAGGTCGAACAACTCGCTGATAAAGCGGTCTTTATTTGCGTCTATATATTTCTTTACTTTATCCATTTTTCCGGGGTGTTATTCGGTCTTTTTCAATACGTAGTTTTCGGCCAGCGGACCCGTCACGGGCTGCTTGTCGGCGTCGAGCCGGCGCAGGCGGTTCTCCTCGACCTTGTAGTACTCGACCTCCTCGCCGTTTTCGGGAGTCAGGGTCAGCAGGTTGCCCCTCACGGAGTAGCCGCCCTTCGTATCGAATTCCGCGTCACGGTCGATGTATTTCATATGCAGGTCGAAAGTGCCGTCTTTTTTCAGCGTCAGACGGGTCTCGATGCCCGGACAATCCGCTGCCGGAAGCGTTCCGGCATAGGTTCCCTGATAGTCGAGCGAGGTCTCGGCCGTATGCATGTCGGGCGCTTCGGCGACGGTTTCGGCACCGCCGGAAGCAGCTTTTTTCTGTGTATTTCCGCCGCAGGCCGCAAGCAGGGCGGCCGCCGCGAGGATCAAAATTCCACTTTTCATAATCTATAAATTAAATGTTGCATATCGCTTTTATCTCGCCGATGAAACGCTGCGCCAGTGCATCGGCTTCCGCCATGGATTTCGCCTCGGTGTAGACGCGGATGATCGGCTCGGTATTGGATTTGCGCAGGTGTACCCAATTTTCCGCGAAGTCGATTTTAACGCCGTCTATATCGTTCACGTTTTCACCGGCATAACGCTCCTTTATCTCACGCAGTACTTTATCCACGTCGATCGCCGGCGTCAGCTCGATCTTGTTCTTCGAGGCGAAGTACGAGGGATAGGTGGCGCGCAGCTGCGTCATGGTCATCCCCTTGTGGGCGAGCCACGTCAAAAAGAGTGCCGTCCCGACCAGCGCGTCGCGGCCGTAGTGCAGCTCCGGATAGATCACTCCGCCGTTGCCTTCGCCGCCGATCACGGCCCCGGTCTCCTTCATCTTGGCCACCACATTCACCTCGCCGACGGCCGACGCGGAGTATTTGCCGCCGTGCCGCTCCGTGACGTCGCGCAGCGCCCGCGACGAAGAGAGGTTCGAAACGGTGTCACCGCCCGGATTCTTCGACAGAATATAGTCGGCCACGGCAACCAGCGTGTACTCCTCGACGAACATCGAGCCGTCCTCGCTGACCAGTGCCAGCCGGTCCACGTCGGGATCGACGACGATGCCCAGATCGGCTTTCTCGCGGCGGATCGTCTCCGCGATTCCGGTCAGGTTTTCGGGCAGCGGTTCGGGGTTGTGGGCGAATTCGCCCGTCGGGTCGCAGTTCAGCTCCACGACTTCGCACCCCAGCCGCCGCAGAAGCTCCGGCATCACGATACCGCCCACGGAATTCACGGCGTCCACGACCACCTTGAAGCGGCGTTTGCGGACCGCCTCGGCGTCCACGAGCGGAAGCGCCAGCACCTGCTCGATATGCGTCCGGTTGAACGGTTCGCGCGAAAGCACATGCCCGATGCCGTCCACGCCGGGGTACTCGAAGCCCTCCTCCTCGGCCATCGCCAGCACGCGCTTGCCCTCGGCGTCGGTGAGGAATTCGCCGTCGGAGTTGAGCAGCTTCAGGGCGTTCCACTGACGCGGGTTGTGCGACGCGGTGATGATGATGCCGCCGTCGGCCCGCTTGGTGATGACGGCCATCTCGGTGCCCGGCGTGGTGCAAAGCCCGACGTTGATCACGTCGGCGCCGCAGGCCAGCAGGGTGCCCTCGACCAGATCGGAGACCATTTCGCCCGAAATACGGGCGTCGCGGCCTACGACTATGGTAAGTTTTTTGCCGGGATTCCGCTCGGCGATCAGACGTGCGTATGCGGTGGTGAATTTCACGACGTCGGGGGGCGTCAGGTTCTCGGCCTGCGCCCCGCCCACCGTGCCGCGGATACCGGAAATGGATTTGATGAGTGTCATATTTTAAAGAGGTTTATCTATACATATATTTATGAAAAATTGTCTTCGAAGTTTTGATATTCGAGGTAAATATATTACTTTTATGCCAATTATGAAAATTAAAAAACGACTATCATGAGAACGATTCCTGCTTCCGAATTGATTATCAACGACGACGGTTCGATTTTCCACCTGCACCTGCTGCCGGAGCAGCTCGCCGACACGGTGATCCTCGTCGGAGACCCCGGCCGCGTGGCCTTGGTTGCGGAATTTTTCGACGCCAGAGAGTGCGAAGTCTCCAACCGCGAATTCAAGACCGTAACGGGCACCTACAAGGGAAAACGCATGACGGTCCTTTCGACGGGCATCGGCATCGGCAACATCGACATCTCGGTCACGGAGCTGGACGCGCTGGCCAACGTCGATTTCGCCACCCGGCAGGAGAAGGCGCAGAAACGGCAGCTGACGCTGGTGCGTCTGGGCACTTCGGGCGCCATCCAGCCCGACATCAAGGTAGGGGAGTTCGTCTTCTCGCGCACGTCGGTGGGCTTCGACGGCCTGCTGAACTACTACAAGGGCCGCAACGACGTCTGCGACCTCGCCATCGAAAAGGCTTTCATGGAGCACGTCGGCTGGAACGAACTGCTTCCCAAGCCCTACTTCATCGACGCCGACAAGACGCTGTTCGAGCATTTCCGCGACGTGACGCGCGAGGGCATCACCATCGCCGCTCCGGGCTTCTATGCGCCGCAGGGCCGCTGGGTGCGCCTCGAACCGCAGGACGCGCGGCTCAACGAGAAGATCGAATCGTTCGACTACCACGGACGCCGCATCACCAACTTCGAAATGGAGGGTTCGGCGCTGGCCGGTCTGGCGGCCCTGATGGGCCACCGCGCCGCCACGATCTGCACGATCATCGCCCAGCGCATCGCCCAGAACGTCGATACGGACTACAAACCCTTCGTGCGCAAGATGATCTCCACGGCGCTCGACAAACTCGCAGTTTTAGAATAACAGAAACCATAACAGAAAATAAAGAAAGGAAACAAACGTATGAAATTTTCAGTATCAAGCTCGGCCCTGCTCTCGCTTCTGGCTACCACCGGCAAGGTTATCAGCAATAAGAACACGCTTCCCATCTTGGATTACTTCCTGATGGAGCTGAGTGGCAACGAACTGAAGGTCACGACATCGGACCTCGAAACGACGCTCATCGGCTCCATTACGGTAGACAGCGTGGAGAGTGAGGGAACCATCGCCGCACCCGCCAAACTGATGCTCGACTCCCTGAAGGAGTTCTCCGAACTGCCGCTGACCATCGACGTAAACGATAAGAACTGGGAAATCACGATCAACTGGAAGAGCGGTTCGCTCTCGATTCCCGGCGCGAGCGCCGTGAGCTATCCCGCCGTACCGCAGCTGAGCGCCGAGAAGAAGGAGCTGAGCATGGACGTGGATACGCTGGTCAACGGCATCAACAAGACGATCTTCGCCACGGCCGACGACGAACTGCGTCCCGTGATGAACGGCATCTACATCAATCTGGCGCCCGGCGCGCTGACGTTCGTGGGCACCGACGCGCACAAGCTCGTGAAGTACGAGTCCGAGACCGCGAACGAGGTCACGGCTTCGTTCATCCTGCCCAAGAAACCGGCCAACCTGCTCAAATCGGTGCTGCTGAAGGAGGACGACGCCATCGAGATGAGCTTCGACTCGAAAAACGCGCTCTTCAAGCTCAAGAGCCACACGCTCGTCTGCCGTCTGATCGAGGGCAACTACCCGAACTACAACGCCGTGATTCCGGCCAACAACCCCAACAAGGTGCTGGTGGACCGCGTCGAGCTGGTGAACGGCATCAAGCGCGTGGCAGTCTGCTCGAATCCGACCACCAACCTGATCCGCATGGACATCGGCGACAACCGGATCAACCTCACGGCGCAGGACATCGACTTCTCGGTGTCGGCCAACGAGACCATTTCGTGCAGCTACGACGGCGAGGAGATCACGATCGGCTTCAAATCGACGTTCCTCGTCGAGATACTCTCGAACATGGACACGCCGACCGTGGTCATCGAACTGGCCGACTCGACCCGTGCCGGCGTCTTCAAACCCGTATATGACGACAAGCAGACAAGCTCGACGCTCATGCTGCTCATGCCGATGATGATCAACGCATAACGGCCCCTCAGATGAAGTTAAACCTCAAGCGCCCGATCATCTTCTTCGACCTCGAAACGACCGGCGTGGACACCGCCAAGGACCGCATCGTCGAGATTTCGATGGCCAAGATCATGCCCGACGGCGAAGAGATCGTCAAAACCCGCAAGCTCAATCCGGAAATGCACATTCCGGAGGAGGCTACCGCCATCCACGGCATTACGGACGAGGACGTCAAGGATTGCCCGACCTTCGCGCAGGTCGCCAAATCGCTCGAACAGTTTATCCGCGGCTGCGACTTCGGAGGGTTCAATTCGAACCGCTTCGACCTGCCGGTGCTGGTCGAGGAGTTCCTGCGCGCGGGAGTGGACGTGGACTTCAAGCGCCGCAAATTCATCGACGTGCAGAACATCTTCCACAAGAAGGAGCAGCGCACGCTGGTGGCGGCCTACAAGTTCTACTGCGACAAGGATCTGGACGACGCACACTCGGCCGAGGCCGACACGCTGGCGACCTACGAGGTGCTCAAGGCCCAGCTGGAGCGTTATCCCGATCTGGAGAACGACATCGACAAGCTGGCCGAATTCTCGACCCGCGCCGAAACGGCCGACTACGCCGGACGCATCCTCTTCAACGAAAAAGGTGAGGAGGTCTTCGGATTCGGTAAATACAAGGGCCGCAGCGTGGAGGAGGTCTTCCGCATGGAACCGAGTTATTACGCATGGATGATGAACGGCGATTTCCCGCTCTACACCAAGAAGGTCATCACCGAAATCCGCATGCGCGAAAAACTGAAATGACGATGAAGCGACTTTGTGCGACAGTCTTGCTGCTCCTGTTGAGCGTATGCGCCTTCGCGGTGCAGAAGTCGGGAACGATCGTTTACATCAACGGCTCGAAATTCTACATCCATACGGTGCAGCCCGGCGAAACGCTTTACGGGCTGTCCAAGGCGTACGAGGTGGGCGAGAAGGTGATTCTTCAGTACAATCCGTCGGCAGGCGGCGGGCTGAAAGCGGGGGAGAACGTCAAGATACCCTTCGTGACGGCCGTGCCCGAACCCAAGTCGGAGCGGAAGCTGCGCAGGACCTTCGACTCCCACACCGTCGCGCAGGGCGAAACCCTGTACGCCATTTCGCGCAAGTACGAAATCCCGATCCAGACCGTCATCGAGGACAATCCGAGTCTCGATCCGACCAACCTGCGGCTCGGAGAGCGCATCCTGATCCGCAAGAAGGAGATCGGCTCCGAAGACGAGGCCGGCGCCAAGGAGCAGTGGGAAGCCTACCGCAATACGCTCAACAGCGTCGCCGAGGAGGGCTATGCCTATCATATGGTCAAGCCGGGCGAAACCTTCTATTCGCTGTCACGCCGCTTCGGCATCACCGAAGAGCAGCTCGGCTCGCTCAACGGAGGGCTGAAACCCGCCGACCTGAAAGCCGGAGCGATCATCAAGGTTCCGGGTTCTCCCGAAGAGCTGGCCGCCGGGGAGCGGCAGCCTGCCGACACCGTGCGCGCGGACTCCGTACCCGACCTCTCCGCCGACAACAGGGTGAAGGAGATCGAATTCCGCGCACTGCGCCGTAGTGCGACGCTCAATGTCGCCCTGCTGCTGCCGATGGACGCCGGCACCCCCAATCCCAGCTATCTGGAGTTTTATCAGGGATTCCTGCTCGGACTGGACAGCGTGAAGACCAAATACGGCTATTCGGTGAACGTCTGTCTGTATAACACGGCCCGCGATGCGGAGAAAATCCGCGAAATCACCGAGAGCGACGCCTTCCGCAATACCGACCTGATCATCGGTCCGGTCTACGAGGAGGGGCTGTATCCGGTCATCCGGTTCGCCGAGGAGCACAACGTGCCCGTCGTTTCGCCGCTGGCCAACATCACGGGCATGAACAGCGACGTGCTGTTCCAGATGGCGCCCGACCCGGCGCACAAATGGGAGAAGGCCGCCGAACTGGTGAACGGGGACCGGCAGGTAACGCTGATCTACACCGAAAGTACGGACAAGGAGTTCGAGCAGGAGATGCTGACGCTGCTCGGCGATTCGGACTATAAGAAGCACACCTATAAATATGTCCATCCGTCGGCCCGCACGAACAGCAGTTCGGGCGATCTGACGCCGCTGCTGGACAACGGCGCCGACAACGTATTCATCGTCATGTCCGACAACGAGGTGGACGTGGACCGCATTCTGGCGGCCATCGCTTCGGCCGACACCAACATATCGAGCCGCGGCCGCACGGCCCCCCGGTTCGTCGTGCTGGGCAATACGCGCTGGAACCGCATGAACAACATCGACCGCACGATGTTCTTCAAGGACCGCGTGATCTTCATCTCGACCTACCACGCCAAGCGCGACTCGCAGACGATTCTCGACTTCGACAGCGCCTATATCCGCTCCTTCGGGTCGCTGCCCACGCTCTTCTCGTACCGCGGCTACGATGCGGCGGCGGTCTTCTGCCCCGCGATGTACAACGACATCGAATACGACATGGAAGGCCGGAGCTACACGCCCCTTCAGACCTCCTACCTATTCGGGCAGGGCGAGGAGCGCCACAACCACGTCAACCGCAGCTGGATGAGAGTCAACTACAACAGCGATTTCACGATAACCGTCGAATAGTAAGACCATGGCATCTTTGACAAACGCAATACCCGAAAAAACCATCGAGCGCCTGAGCGAATACCGCCGCACGCTGCTGGCCAGCCACAAGCAGGGGATCACGCATATCTTCTCGCACGTGCTGGCGGGCATCCACGGCATCACGGCCGTGCAGGTCCGGCGCGACCTGATGCTGATCGGCTTTTCGAGCGACACGAAGAAAGGGTACGACGTGCAGGTGCTCATCGAATACATCAGCCGAATCCTCGACAGCCCCTCGCAGATGAATATCGCCGTGCTGGGCATGGGACACCTCGGACAGGCCATCACCAAATATTTCAACGGCAAGGGACTCAAGCTGAAAATCACCGCCGCGTTCGACGTCGATCCCGGCAAGGTCGGCAAGACCATCGACGGCATTCCGTGCTATCACATGGATACGTTCGAAGAGGTCGTCGAGGACAAGGACATCAGCATCGTGATCGTCTCCTCGCCGACGCAGGTGGCGCCGAGTCTGGTCGTTCCGATCATCAACGCCGGAATCCGTGGCGTGCTGAACTTCACCTCCACGCCGCTGAACTTCCCGCAGGGGATCGTAGTCGAGAATTACGACATCACCACGCTGCTCGAAAAAGTAGCCTACTTCGTCAAGGAGAACGAAGAGAAAAACAGCAGCAACACCTAAACAAAGAGCGGCAGGAGAGAGAGCAATGAGGGTTTTTCACGGTTTCGAAGCGCTTCCGCATTTCACGCATCCGGCGGTGACCGTCGGATCGTACGACGGCGTGCACAGCGGCCATCTGAAACTGCTGCGCACCGTAACCGCCGCGGCCCGCGGGCAGGGCGGCGAAAGCATCGTCTTCACCTTCGAGCCGCATCCCCGCATCACGCTCGGCAAGGCCGACGGCCTGCGCCTGCTGACGACGCTCGACGAGAAAATCTGCCTCCTCGAACGGCTGGGGATCGACAATCTGGTCATCATCCCCTTCGACAGAGCCTTCAGCCGGCTGGCTCCCGACGAATTCGTCCGCGACTGTCTCGTAGGCCATACGGGAGCCGAAACGCTCGTCGTAGGCTTCAACCACCGCTTCGGACACGACAAACAGGGCAGTTACGACTATCTGGACAGCCACGGCTTCGGCCTGCGCATAATAGAGGTCTCCGAATGCGACGTGGACGCCGAAAAAGTCAGTTCGACGGTGATCCGGCAATTGGTCGGCGAGGGAAAGATGGCGCGCGCCGCACGTCTGCTGGCGCATCCCTATCTGGTAATCGGCCGGGCGCAGCGCAACCGCATCCGGGTGGAGGACCCGCTGAAACTCCTGCCCCCTCCGGGCGAATACGATGCGCATATCAACGGCAAGCCGGCCCGGCTCACGGTCGATGCCGCTCAGGAACTGATAACCCGCGACATACTGCCCGAAGGGCGTGTCGTCATAACATTTTAAACCATGCTGAGTTACGACTGTCAAATAAGGGTTTGGTACAAGCATACCGACCAGATGGCGATCTGCCACCACTCGAACTATATCTGCTATTACGAAGCCGCGCGCAGCGAACTGCTCCGCTGGCTGGGCATGTCCTTCGCCGAGGTCGAGAAGCGGGGTATCATGATGCCCATTCTGGAGGTGCAGTCCAAGTACCACCGCCCGGCCTATTACGACGAACTGCTCACCGTGCGCATCATGCTGAAAGAGCTTCCCACGGCCCGCATCAACTTCTTCTACGAAATCTACAACGAAAAGGGCGACCTGCTCAATACGGGCATGACGCAGCTGGGCTTCATCCACAGCGATACGCGCCGCCCATGCCGCGTCCCCGACTGGTTCCTGCAGCTGGTCACCGACAAGTGGACGGAGGAGTAGAAGCGGCAGCGACACCTCCGATGATTCCCGCTACGGCAAGGCTCCGGAGCGACGCAATGGCGGAGACTCCAACGGAACGATACTGAAAAACACCGCATACGAAAGAACCGCACCCATCAGGATGCGGTTCTTTTTTCCGGAACGCGACTCCGGCTATTTTTCGATCAGCGAAATCGAACGCTGGATGAAATCCGTCAGGTTCTTGCCCTTGAGCATGCCGTTGGTCAGCAGCGCAAGGTCGATGATCTGCTTGACGAGCCGGTTTTCGCCGCCGATCTCGCGCAGCCGCTCGTTGCGCTCGTCGCGCAGCGTGACGATCTTCTTCGACAGCTCCTCGCGCGTCGATTTCTCTTCGGGAGTCAGCTCCTCTTCCTTCTTGCCCTTCACCACCTCGTCGAAGCGGTTCTCCTCGGCTACCGCCGCGTCGATCTTCTTGGTGATCGACTTCAGCTTGTCGCCGTAGGCCTTCTCCGCGTCGGAGAGGATGTCTGCGACGATGGGGTGGTTGCCGTTAACCGCAATGGTGAAGTTGTCGGGCATCTGTCCGTAGAACTGGCTCATGCCGCCTCCGCCGCCCATCGCGGCCATCTCCTTCATACGGCGCATGAATTCGTTCTGTGTGATGACCACAGGCGCTTCGTCGGGCGACATGGCCTCGAACGAAATGTTGTAATGGATCTTGTCGTCCTTGGGCATCTGGCTCTCGAATACCGGGCGCAGCAGCTCCTGCTGGGCTTCGGTGAGCGACATCTTGATATTCTCCTCCTTCTGGATCAGCTTGTCGATCACGTCGCTGTCCACACGCACGAAGCGCGTCTCCTTGTTCTTCGACTCGTACCAGTTGATATAGTGGTTGTCCAGCTGACCGTCCATCAGCAGCACGTCGTACCCCTTGGCCTTGGCCGCTTCGAGGAACGTGTGCTTCTCCACGGGATCGTCCACATAGAGGAAGACGACCGTCTTGTTCTTGTCGGTCTGGTTCTCCTTCACCTTCTCCAGATACTCCGCAGGCGTGAAATACTTGCCCTCGATATTCTTCCAGAGCATGAACTCCTGCGCCTTCTCGGAGAATTTCTCGTCGGTCAGGATGCCGTATTCGATGAATATCTTCAGATCGTCCCACTTCGCCTCGTAGTCCGCGCGCATGGTGTTGAACAGCTCCTGCAGACGGTCGGCGACCTTGCGGGTGATGTAGCTCGAAATCTTCTTCACGTTGGAGTCGCTCTGCAGGTAGCTCCGCGACACGTTGAGCGGAATGTCGGGCGAGTCGATCACGCCGTGCAGCAGCGTCAGGTATTCCGGCACGATGCCCTCGACCTGATCCGTCACGTACACCTGATTCGAATAGAGCTGAATCTTGTTCTTCTGTATCTCGAAGTTGTTGTGGATCTTCGGGAAATAGAGGATGCCCGTCAGGTGGAACGGATAGTCGATATTCAGGTGGATCGAGAACAGCGGCTCGTCGCTCAGCGGGTATAGCTCATGATAGAACTCCTTGTACTGCTCCTCGGTGATGTCGGCGGGTTTGCGCGTCCAAAGCGGATCGACGTTGTTGATGATGTTGTCCTTGTCGGTATCGACGTACTTGCCGTCCTTCCACTCCTTGACCTTGCCGAAAGCGATGGGCACGGGCAGGAACCGGCAGTATTTGCGCAGCAGCTCCTCGACCTTCGAACTTTCGGCGTACTCCAGCGAATCCTCCGAAAGATGCAGGACGATCGTCGTGCCGCGGTCATGCTCCGCATCGGTCTCCTCCATTTCGAATTCGGGCGTGCCGGTGCAGCTCCAATGCACGGTCTTGGCCTCTTTCTTATAGGATTTGGTGAAGATCTCGACCTTGTCGGCCACCATGAACGACGAGTAGAAGCCCAGTCCGAAATGACCGATGATCGACTGGTTCTTGTACTTCTCCATAAACTCCTCGGCACCAGAGAAGGCGATCTGGTTGATATACTTGTCCACCTCTTCGGCGGTCATGCCCACACCGCGGTCGGTCACGGTCAGCGTTTTGGCCTCCTTGTCCACGGCGACGTGAATCGTCAGGTCGCCCAGCTCGCCCTTCATTTCGCCGATCGACGAAAGCGTCTTCAGTTTCTGGGTAGCATCGACCGCATTGGAAATCAGCTCGCGCAGGAAAATTTCATGGTCCGAATAGAGGAACTTTTTAATCACGGGGAAGATATTCTCCGTCGTAACCCCGATTTTGCCGTTTTTCATAGTTTTATATTTAGCTGTATTTTGATTCATTTCATCCGACCATCCATCAACAAACCGTGTGCCACCGCCCGTTTTCTGCCAAACTGTCAGTCGGGCATGACAAAGGCCGCCGTAAAAAGTTGCCGCGGCGGGAATTTTGCCGTATATTTGTCCGACTTCAAACAGTTACCACTATGGATTTTCTCTCTCTGGCAAAAAAGCGGTACGCATGCCGCAAATATGCCCCGGCAAAAGTCGAGCAGGAAAAGCTCGACATCATTCTGGAGGCGGGCCGCGTGGCTCCTACGGGCGCCAACCGCCAGCCCCAGCGGCTCATCGTCGTACGCTCGCAGGAGGGGATGGAGCGTCTGGCACGCTGCACCCGCGACTTCGGCGCTCCCTGCGCCGTCATCGTCTGCGCCGACACCGGCGAAGCATGGACCCGCAAATACGACGGTAAAACGATCGGCGACATCGACGCTTCGATCGTCACCGACCACATGATGCTGGCCGCAACGTCGCTGGGGCTTGACACGCTCTGGATCTGCATGTTCAAACCCGAAGCCGTCCGCGAAGAGTTCCGGCTCCCGGAACATATGGAACCCGTCAATATCCTGCTCATCGGCTACGGCATCGGCACTCCCGCCGACCCCGACCGTCACGACCTGCTGCGCAAACCGCTCGCGGAAACGGTCGTATACGAAACCTTCTGACCGGGGCGGAAACCCAAAATTCCCCGGCAGCAAAGGCGGCGGTTTTTGCGAACCTCCGCATCCGTGCACACCGGAAGATTCCGGCTACAACCGACAGCAAAAAATAAGCGAAGGCCTCACGGGCCTTCGCTTATTTCGTATCTGCGCCGGTCATGCGCGTTATTTGCTGCGCACGCAGCGCACCATCATGGCCGTAGCAGGTACGACCCCGCCTGCGGAAACCGACGGATTGTTCGTTGTGCTGGCCGTAGACCATGCCAGATAGCAATACTGTCCCGGCTTGGTCGCGCTCTCATCGGCCGTCCATACTGAGATGATATTCGGCAGCATGGTCTTCGTACCGTCCTTGTACAACTGTCCGGAAGGCACCATGTAGATATTCTGCATGCCGTCGCTGCACATTCTGAACGCATAAGGCTCGAATTCTTTCGCCCCGTCGGCGACAAGTTCCAGAAGCTGCTCCGAAGTGGGCATACGCCACGTCCCGGCAGGCGCCACGAGCGAACACGGGTCTACATCGCCGTAGGGGACGTCCGCATAGTTCGGAATCGACTGTTCGTCGGGTCCGTAAACCACACCCTGATATTTCGTCGAACTCGAAACCGTGCCTTCGAACTTGATGCCGTACTTGCTCTTCCACTTGAAGTACATACCGCGCTCCTTAGGTTCCGCAAAGGTATAGGCCCCGTCGACGACAGTCAGGTAGCCTTCGCTCCAAGTCACCGAGAAGGCGTCCGTCGCGGGGTTGGCCTCCTGCCGGACGCTCTTTCCGGTGTCGGAGCCGTTGACCCAGATGGCGAGCGTGCGCTCCTCGCCCGCATTTTCGGGAACCGAGAACGAAACGGTCGGATTCTCCTTCGATCCGTTCTGCGTCAGCTCCAGCCCGTCGCTGCCTTTGATGACCACGGGGAACGACGCAAGGTCGCTCTCGCACTTTACGCTCAGCGTAAACGCTTCGTAGGTGGCTTTCGACGGAGAGTGGGATATGTAATCCACATAGTTTTTCTTTCCCGGCTGTACGAACGAGATACCCGAATAAACCCGGTTGATGAACAGCCGCCATTCGCGGTTTCCGACTTCGTCGTTCTTGGGCACGGTCAGCGTAACCTCCGTCTCGGACGACGATGCGTCGATGGACCGAATCTCCCCGTCCTCGGCTTCGATATCGACCTCGTAAGCCGGGAATTCACCCGGATCGGTCTTGACGGTAAGCTTGAACGAAGCATTGTCCGTCACCGAAGCCGGCGTATGCGACACATAAGAAGGCTGGCGGATATTCTTCACGCAGCGGAGCGAAGCCATGTTCGTGCCCGCAAGATCGTAATCCACCATCGAATAGTCGGCGTTGAGTACATAAATCACACCTTCACCCGCATAATTGGCGCCCAGTCCCCAATATCCGCCGAACTGAGACTTTCCGCTGATCTGCCCCGAAGCAAGTTCCAGCGCGCCGCAGAAAGGCATGAAATAGTCCGAGCTGAGATACCCCATGCCGGTAATGCCGTCCAATACATGCTGGTTCATGTAGTCTTCCCGGTCGTAAAGACAGAAAAGCTCCATATAAGTCGGCGTACGCAGCCCGGCATCGATCATCGCACACGGATCGGTATTCGGCTGGCGGTAGGGGATGTCGGCCAGCGCCACCTGCACGGCTTCGGGCGTATAGGCCGTTCCGGCGTACGAACCGCCGTCCGACGGCACGCCGTATTTGCTGCCCTGACGGAAATAGAGTCCGAGGTCGGACATCTTGTCGGCAACGGCGAATTTACCGTCCATAAGCGTAACGTTGCCCTTCGCCCAATAGAAACCGGCCGTCAGTACGAGCGCGGCCTCCTGCCGGGCTTCGACGATCTTCGTCCATTGGGGTTCCGCACCCGCATCGGCCATCTCCACAACGATATTGCGTTCGTTCTCGGTATAGTTGCCCGCGATTTCGACGTCGATGCTCTCGGTCCGCTCCGTCACCGCCACCGGATCGCCGACCTTGTCGCCGAGCGTCACGCGGTACTGCCATTCGACGAAAATCGGATCGGCCGCGCGGGTCTCGATGCTCGTGGTGAAACCGAGCTTGTAACCGCCGCCGTTGTAAGGAACCGTTTCCGGAATGGTCGTGGAGTCGTATTCGGTTACACAATAGTCTTTTAAGGCAGGCTCCTGTTCAGCCTCGACGATCCGAATCCACCGGGGGGGGGTAGCGGCATCCTCTGTTACAGCCATTTCCACGACGACCGCCCGCGGTTCCTTGCTGTAGTTGGAACCGATGACGACCGATACTTCCGTTTTGGGTTCGGTCACGGCTATCGCATCGCCGACAGCCTCACCGAGCGTCACACGGTACTGCCACGGTTCGAATACGGGAACGACCGGCTGGGAGCGAGTTTCGGTGCGGGTCGTAAAAGTCATCGTGTAGGCACCGCCTTCGGCAGGTATCGTCTCAGGAATGGTCGTCGATGCGAATTCGGTCACCGTATACTCCGTTTTTTTCGTCGGTTCCGTATTGTCGTCCGAACAGGCCGACAATACGACACACAACATGCCTAACGGAAGGCACAAGCATTTGAGTAAATTTTTCTTCATAGTACAAATTAAAAAATGAGTGGACGGCTAAAGTAGTGATTTTATTCCTCGCAAACAAACCCGGACGAACAAAAAAGTATAATACGCACAAAATGAGAGATCGGCTAAATCCTTGTAAATATTGATATTTATTACGATTTATCGCTGCCAAGCCGAATCATGCTTACATGTTTTCCGCACATCAGATCAAAATAATACAAATCCGCAGCAAAACACGCCCCGTTGCAAGCCGAAAACCAAAATACAAAAAATACCGCTCATCTTGAACGTCCATGACACTTTTTTGTAACTTTACAAGGCAGGAAGGTCCACCGGAAACTGCGCCGGATGCGCGACGAGCGAAAGACAACGGAAAAAGCAAATACGGAACTACAAATCAAAGCAATATGAAGACTAAAAAATCAGGAATATTAATTTTATTCCTTTGCATATTCTGCGTCGACGGCTGCGACAATGACGATAAAAAAGGACGAGAAGTAACCGATTACAAAGAATATATTCTTACCGTTGCATCCAGAAAAGTTCCGGGAGTATTGACTTCCGACGGACACAATTATCTGACAGACGTATATGCCGTAAAAAAAGAGCTGTCCGATGAATGGATTCCCTTCGGCAATATCGAAGGATTTGACTTTGAAGAAAAATACGAGTGCAAAATAAAAATCAGCGAAACGAGCTACTTGGATTACGGCATGGGAGAACCCGCATGGACGGAATATGAACGGCTTGAAGTAATATCCAAAGAGAAAAAGGATTCGGAGGAGATGCCGTTGCACTTTATTCCCAAATGGTATTATGAAAACCATCCCCTTCCTCAATACAGATATGCAATAGAATCTGAAAACAAAGAGCTTATCGAAGAAGTTTTGAAAGCCAATCCCATCCTTCCCTTGGATTATCATTATTTGCTTTATCGGGATGAGGATAATCACCCGAAAGGGATTGCGATAAAAGACGACGACGATTTATTCGGTCCCAGCATTATAAAAAGCACAAATAGAAATCCAGAAGAAATGCCGGAGTCCTACAAGCTGCTTCCTCCCGAAGAACAGGTGCAAGGTTTCATGGAATGGACATTTTCAGATGAATCGGGAAATGCAACCGATTACCCGTCATTCGATGTGTTTGTCGCCCATTCTTCTCGATCGAGGAGCGTTGGTCCCGCACCCGACCTTGTCTGTCTCTATAAAGACCTTACAGAACATTACAAAAACCAGTACCCCGATGCCGGAGTAAAAACGGTTGTCGTTTCTTTCACAATAGACATATAACAAAATAAAGGCAACGCCCTAAAACATGTCAATCCGCTGAAACTCTGAAACCGGAACCGGCACGCGGCACGGACATCCCTCAAAATCACCTATAGCGCAAAAAGACAGCGGGCCGAAATTCGGCCCGCTGTCTGCGTTGAAAAATCCGTACGGATTCCCCGTTTCGTAAAGGCAGGTCACTTGGCATACAGCCGGAACTTCATGCGCCAGCTTTCGCCCGGAGCGATCGCCTGAAAACCTTCGGCCGCAGGGTCCGCGGCGTTCGGGGCGTTCGTCGTCCACGACTGCGGTTCGGGACAGCAGTAGGGCACCCGGCCGCCGTTGTTCCAGATCGTCCAATAGGTCGTCTGCCGATCGACCTCGTAGAAGGTACGGACGCCCGTGCGGAGATTCTCGACCAGCGCACCCCGGAAAGGCTTGCCGTCCACCTCGATTTCGCGCAGCGTGAAGCCCGCTTCGATCGGCTCGCAGTCCGTTACCCGCAATCCGCCTTCGCGCAGTCTGGCGAACTGTTCCGACAACGGCAACTTACGCCCTGTCGGGATATTACGCCCGCTCAGCTCAACTTGTTCTCCAACTGCGACGCGCATCACATAATCCGCCGCCTCACCGCCCGCAAAGGGAATCTGCATCGGCGTATGAAACCCGACGCCCACGGGCATCGGCTCCGCACTGCGGTTGGCGAACATCACCTCCTGCTCCAGCCCTTGGGCCGTAAGGCGGAAAGTGATCTTGCATTTGAACTCGTGCGGAAAGTCGCGGAAAATCGCGTCGTTTCCGGCGTTCGAATAGTAGCGGCACTCCACCAGCACCTCCTCCCCGGTCTCCCAAGCCTTCGACACGGCGAAAGGCTGGCTCTTGAGGATGCCGTGGTGGTAATGGTGCTCTTTGGCATTCGTGATGGGAAAGCGGTAAGTCCGGCCGCCGAACGTATAGCGCCCGTCCTCGATCCGGTTGGGCGGAAACAGGATCGGCAGTCCGAAGACATGCGGCCGTCCCTTGAACGTTTCGACCTCGTCGTCGGCCGGCGCCCGCAGAATCTCGGCGCCCAGCCGCGTATTGGTCAGCCGGATGAGGTTAGCGCCCATGCCCGGAATCAGCAGGGCCGTATAGTCGCCTTTCGAGAACTCGACGGCCCGCATCCCATGCCAGTCGGTGCTGCGGAGCATTTTAGAGCAGTTTTTCGATCTTCTCCGCGAGTGCGGCCTTCGACGCGGCGCCTACCTGCTTGTCGACCAGTTCGCCGCCCTTGAGGAAGACGATGGTCGGGATGTTGCGCACGCCGTATTTCATCGTGATTTCGTCATTCTCCTCCACGTCGCATTTGCCGATCAGCACGCGGCCCTCGTATTCGGCGGCGAGTTCGTCCACGATGGGAGCGATCGTGCGGCACGGACCGCACCACTCGGCCCAGAAGTCGATGACGACGGGGAGTTCCGATGAAATTACTTCCTGAAAATTCTCTTTCGTGATTGCTAAAGCCATAATTATTAAGTTTTAAAATGTTATTATGCGATGGAATACTTTATCTCGTTATCGTCCAGATACGAAACCAGCGACTGCGTCAGACTCACCTTGTGGCTCTTCGAGAAGAGACTGAGCGAAACATGCGCTTCGCGGTCGATCACGCTGATGCGGAAAAGGGTCTCGCCCTTTGCCTCCTTCACCTTCTCCGTCAATTCGCGTACCAGCGTCGGGGTTACGTCCTCGACGGGCAGCAGCACGTTCATCTCCTTGATCATCGTGTCGCGCATCTCCGAGAGCTGCACCATCGAGATGATCTTGAACTCCAGCTCCTTGTCGTTATAGGGCTTGGGCTGGACCCGTCCCCGGACGAAGAGGAAATAATCCGAGAAGAGGTACTTGCGGAAATTCTCGTAATCCTTGCTGAACAGCGCGAATTCATGCGTGCCGTTGTAATCCTCCAGCACGAATTTGCCCCACGGCTTGCCGGTCTTGGTGATGAGGTTCTGCACGCTGACGACCATACCCGCGACGGCGATCTCCTGCCCCTTGAGCGCTTCGAGGTTTTCCAGCTCCGTAAGCTGGGTCTTGCACATGTGGTTGATGATGATCTTGTAGTCGTCGAGCGGGTGCGCCGAGAGGTAGAGACCGATCATCTCGCGCTCCTTGGCCAGCGTTTCGAGCTGGCTCCAGTCGGCGCATGCGGGCAGCACGGGGCGCTGGATGTCAACGTGTCCGCCGCCGCCGAAGAGGCTCTGCTGGGCGTTGTTCTTCTCGGCCTGAAAACGCTGGCCGTAACGCATCAGCTGCTCGATGAAGGTCACGCCCGTATTGTCGCGCGCGTCCGCACCGAAGAACTTGCCGCGGTGGAAGCCCGATATCGAGTCGAAACCTCCGGCATAGGCCAGATTCTCGAAACACTTGCGGTTTACGGCCGAGAAGTTCACGCGCTCCATCAGGTCGTATATGTCCTTGAAACGGCCGTTGGCGTTGCGCTCCGCGATGATGCTCTCCACGGCGGCTTCGCCGACACCCTTCACGGCCCCCAGACCGAAGCGCACGTCGCCCGCCTTGTTGGACGAGAAGGTGCGCATCGATTCGTTGATGTCCGGACCGAGCACACGGATTCCCATGCGCTTGCACTCGTTCATGTAGAGCGTGAGCTGCTTGATGTCCGCGAGGTTTCGGCTCAGCAGGGCCGCCATGAACTCCGAAGGGTAGTGGGCCTTCAGGTAGCCGGTCTGGTAAGCGACATAGGCATAGCAGGTCGAGTGCGACTTGTTGAAGGCATAGGAGGCGAACGCCTCCCAGTCGCCCCAGATCTTGTCGCAGATCTTCTCGTCGTGTCCGCGCTGCTTACAGCCCTCGATGAACTTGGGCTTCATCTTGTCCAGCACGTCGCGCTTCTTCTTACCCATGGCCTTGCGCAGCGTGTCGGCCTCGCCGCCCGTGAAGCCGGCGAGTTTCTGCGACAGTAGCATGACCTGCTCCTGATAGACCGTGATGCCGTAGGTGTCGTTCAGGTACTCCTCCATGTCGGCGATCTCGTAGGTCACCGGCTCCTGCCCGTGCTTGCGGGCGATGAAGTTGGGAATGTACTCCATCGGGCCGGGCCGGTAGAGGGCGTTCATGGCGATCAGGTCCTCGAAGCGGTTCGGCTTCAGGTTGCGCAGGTGCTTTTTCATGCCGGGGGACTCGAACTGGAACAGGCCGGTCGTGTCGCCGCGGGCGAAAACCTCGTAGGTCGGCGCATCGTCGAGCGAAATGCCGTCTATGTCCACATCGACGCCGTGCACCGCCTTGACGTTCTCCACGGCGTCCTTGATGATCGACAGCGTGCGCAGTCCCAGAAAGTCCATCTTGATCAGGCCGACGCTTTCGACCTCCTTGCCCTCGAACTCCACCACGTTCAGCTCGGCATCCTTGGCAATGGCCATCGGCGCGAACTTTTCGAGGTCGTCCTGACCGATGATCACGCCGCAGGCATGCACGCCCGTCTGGCGGATCGAGCCTTCCAGCTTCTCGGCGTATTTGAGCGTATTGCGGATCAGCTGGTTGGGCGACTCGCGCTCGGCGGCCAGCTCCGGAGACTCCTTGTAGACGAAATCGAACGGCGTCTCGCCGTGTTTCTTGTCGGGCGTGACCTTGTCGGGCACCAGCTTCGAAAGGCGGTCGCTCTCCGAGAGGGCCAGCTTCTGCACGCGGGCGACGTCCTTGATGGCCATCTTGGGGGCCATCGTGCCGAACGTCACGATCTGGGCCACGCGCTTCTGACCGTACTTCTGCACGCAGTAGCGCAGCACGTCGGCGCGGCCGTCCTCGTCGAAGTCCACATCGACATCGGGGAGGGAGATGCGTTCGGGATTGAGGAAACGCTCGAACAGCAGGTCGTATTTCAGCGGGTCGATATTGGTGATCTTCAGACAGTAGGCGACCACCGAACCGGCGGCCGAGCCACGGCCGGGTCCCACCGACACGCCCATTTCGCGTGCGGCGCGGATATAGTCCCACACGATCAGGAAGTAGCCCGGAAATCCCATCCACTCGATCGTGCTCAGCTCGTATTTGATGCGCTCCTCGGTCTTTTCGTCCAGCACGTCGCCGTAACGCATGTGCGCGCCCTTGTAGGTCAGGTCCTTGAGGTAGCAGTACTGTTTGGCGACCATCAGCCGGTCCGAAAGCTCCTTGTCGCCGGCAACCAGCTCCTCCAGCTCCGGAACGGTGGCGCAGGCGCCGATCTTCGCCAGCATCTCCTCGTCCTCAATCTTCTTGACGAACGACTCGCGCAGTTCGCCGAGGGCGATCGGGAAATCCTCCGGCGGCGGGAAGTTGGGCATCAGCGGGGCGTGCGTCAGCTTGTAATCCTCGCACTTGTCGGCGATTTCGAGCGTCGTGGCCAGCGCTTCGGGATGGTCCGGGAAGAGCGCCGCCATCTCTTCGGGCGACTTGAGATACTCCTGAAACGTATAGCGCATACGGTTCGGATCGTCCAGATCGCGGCCCGTATTGAGACAGATCAGATGGTCGTGCGCCACGGCATCCTCGGCGAGGATGAAGTGCACGTCGTTCGAACAGATATACTTGACGCCGTATTTGGCCGCCAGCTCCAGAATCACCTTATTGACGCGCAGCTGGTTTTCGTAGACGTCCGCGTCCTTCTGCGGATCGCCCGAAGGGTGCAGCTGCAGTTCGAGGTAATAGTCTTCGCCGAAGATGTTCTTGAACCACTGGACCACGCGCTCGGCCTCCTCGATGTCGTTGTGCATGATGGCCTGCGGCACTTCGCCGCCCAAGCACGCCGAGCAGCAGATCAGCCCCTCGTGGTACTGTTCGATCAGCTGCTTGTCGATACGCGGCTTGTAATAGAATCCCTCGGTAAACGAGTAGGAGACCATCTTGCAGAGGTTGTGATAGCCTTCGAGGTTCTTGGCCAGCAGGATCAGGTGGTCGCCGGCCTTCTCGTCCTTGTCCTTCTCGAAACGGTTTTTCACCACGTAGACCTCGCAGCCCAGAATCGGCTTGACCCCGGCGTCCGTGGCGGTGTCGTGAAAGTTCTTGACGCCGTACATGTTGCCGTGGTCGGTAATGGCGATAGCGTTCATGCCGAGGGCCTTGGCCCGCTTGATGAGCGGCTTGATGGCGGCGGCGCCGTCGAGGATCGAATACTGGGTATGTACGTGCAGATGGACGAAATCGGGCATGGTTCTAACTCCTGTTTTTATGGCAGAACAAAGATAGGGATATTTCCGCAGATTTCGTGGCAGGGCTATTGCATTTTATCAACAAAATGCTTAACTTTAAATATCCAACCAATACCGAGAAATTATGCAAGACGAAACCATGGTTGTATTAGCGGAATACAACACCGTCACCGAAGCCGAGATAGCCAAATCGATGCTCGACAGCGCAGGCATCTGGTCGATGATCCGCAACGAATATATGTCGGCCATTTATCCCATAGGCACCATGCCCGCACAGGTCGTCGTCCGCGAGGAGGACGCCGAGAAAGCCAAAGCGATGCTGCGGCACAGATAGAACGGCAAGAGCTTCCGGAGGTTCCGGAAGCTCTTGTTTTATCGCCGGGGCGGTCGGCCCGCCAACGGGACGGCCCTCGCGCTTCCGCCGGCCGGATTCGTCTCCGCCCGGCGTTCCGGGAGCGTCATTCGGCCATCCCCAGAAAATTGACCCCGTATTCATAGGCGGTCCGCTGGGGCACTCCGCGCACCTTGCGGGGCGTCCATTTGCCCTTGCTGCTCCTGATGACGCGGATCATCTCGCGCGACAGCTTCTCGTCGGGCGACTTGATTACCTCGCCGATGGTGATTTTCCCGTCGGGTTCGATGTAGAAGCGCACGCGCACGACGCCTTCGCCCTTCGCGCCGCGGCCGGTGAATCTTCCGTCGTAACGCAGGCGCAGCGAAGCCCATTCGTGAAACGTCTTGTCGGGGTCGCCGCCCAGAAAGAGCAGCGGATCGGCGTCCTGCTTCTTGGCGATCTTCTCCACCGGCAGACGCATCGTCAGCCGCCAGCTGTAGGTCGTCGGCTTCCCGTCCTTCATCGCCGGAGTCCACTTTTCGAGCCGCCCCAGCGCCTCGGTCATCGCCTCGCGCGTGCAGGGCGTCGCCGGCTCCACGCCGACCGAATCCTTCCCTGCGCATGTCCGGTCCAGAAACCGCCACTGCGTCACATTTCCCGTCTCATCGACCGTAAAGCCGACGACGACCTGCGACGAAAGCTCGGCGGCGGGAATCTGCGCCGCATCGACGATCTTCTCGGTCTCGCCGATAAGACGCGCCATAAAACGCTTCGCATCCGACCCCTGAAAGCGGGGCGGCACGGTCTCCTGAGCCGCGGCGCCGCACCACACGGCGAGCGCAGACAAACAGATAGCCATTCGCTTCATACTGCTGTTGTTTTTCAAGGTCATTCGTTCCAAATCCGCCACGAGGCCTCGGCCTGTTCGCGCAGCATCGTTTCGCCGTTGAGAATATGCGCCCCGCGCTGACGTCCGTAGTCGAGGAACTGCGTCAGGGGCGGGTTGTATACCAGATCCAACAGATAGTGTCCGGGCGTCACGAAGCCGTAGGGAATCCGCGGCGCGGCATCGACGGCGGGGTAGGTCCCCACGGGCGAAGCGTTGACGATCAGACGGCTCCGCTCCACGACTTCGCACGGCAGATCGTCGTAGGTATAGTTGCCCTTCGCCGTGTCGCGCGACACCAGATCGAACGGGATTCCGCGCTCGGCCAACACATACTGCACGGCCTGCGAAGCGCCGCCCGTCCCCAGCACCAGCGCATGTTCGGGCTGTTCCCCGCCCAGCAGTTCGTCGAGCGAGGCGCGCAGTCCGACCACATCCGTATTATGGCCCGTCAGCGAGCCGTCGGCCGCACGGCGCACGCAGTTCACGGCCCCGATCATCCGGGCGTCGTGGGAAAGGGCGTCGAGCAGCGGCATCACCTCGCGTTTGTAAGGTATCGTGACGTTGAATCCGCACAAGTCGGGCGTACGGGCCAGCAACCCCTCCAGCGCGCCGATGTCCGGCAGTTCATACAGCGCATAGGCGCAGTCCGCAATCCCTTCCCGCTCGAATTTGGCGGCGAAATAGGCGGCCGAAGCCGAGTGCCCCAGCGGGCGTCCGATCAGTCCGTAACGACGCATGGCCTACTCCTCCCGCTTTTTCACGACGATACGCGCCGCCAGCTCGATGCAGTAGATCGTGAGAAACCCCACGACGCAGAGCACGACGGCCTCGCGCAGCAGGGCGTCCTGCTGCGCAAGGGCTTCGAAACGCCCCGGCGCGACGTTGCGCTCGACGAGCGGCATGATCTTGCCGTGGCTGTCAGTATAGGTCTCGACGACCTCCTTCCACGGCCACACCTTGTTGAGCGAACCGACCATGAACCCCATGAGCACCGCGACCGTCACGTCGTGCCAGTGCTTCAGCAGCCACGAGAGCAGGTGCGAAAAGCTGATGATGCCCGCCGCGGCGCCCACGACGAAAATCACGATGACGGGAACGTTCAGGTCGCCCACGGCCTGCATGATGAACTGGTACTTGCCCAGCAGCAGCAGGATGAAGGCGCCCGAAATGCCGGGCAGAATCATCGCGCAGATGGCGATCGCGCCCGAAAGCAGGATAAACCACCACGTATCGGGCGTCTCGGCGGGCGTGGCGACGGTGATCCACCACGCCGCGGCAGCGCCGATCAGACATGCCGCGACGGTCTGCACCCGCCAGCGTCCGATCTGCTTGGCCACCAGCAGCGCCGAAGCGACGATCAGACCGAAGAAAAACGACCAGATGGCGATCGGATGGTTCGTGAGCAGGTAGGTCATCAGCCGGGCCAGCGAGAAAATCGCAATGGCGATGCCCAGCAGCACGGGCAGCAGGAAGCGGCCGTTGATATGCCGCCAGAATTCTTTCAGCCGCAGCGTGCCGAGCAGCCGCAGGGCGGTGGCGTCGACGCTTTTGATCGATTCGATCAATTCTTCGTAGATGCCCGAAATGAAGGCGATCGTGCCGCCCGAAACTCCGGGAACGACGTCGGCCATGCCCATGGCGCAGCCCTTGAGCGTAAGTAACAGATATTGGGAAAACTTCATAATCCTGATTTTAGCCACAAATATAATAAAATTGCGGGAATCGCACACACTCCGCCAACAGACGCTCCGCACGAAGAGAGCGTGCGACAGGTTTCCGGCATCGAAAACACCCCCGCCAGAGCCAAACTCCGACAGGGGTGGAATCGTTGAAACCGGACATGCCCGACAGCCTTATTTCCGGCCGGGAAGGCTATACGCCGACCTTCTCGCGCTCCCGGCGCTCGAAGAATTCGGGTTTGCTGCGCCGGATAAAAGCGACGACCTCGCTCAGTCCGTCCGCAAATTTCTCGAAATCCTCCTTATACAGGAAAATCTTGTGCCGGTCGTACGAAAAACCGCCGTCGGGGTTGGTCACCTTGCGGCTCTCGGTTATCGTCAGGAAATAGTCGCCGCCGCGCGTGCCCCGCACATCGAAAAAGTAGGTGCGCCGGCCGGCTTTCACGGCCTTGGTCAGAATCTGGTCTCCATATTCCTCCGCGTCGCGGCGAGGCGTTGTCTGGGGTGTCATGGCGTGGTAGTTTTGGGATTGCACTAAGATTAATTCATATAACGAATATAAGCAATTTAATCCTAAAATCCAAAACTTTCCGCCTTAATTTTCAGGCATCAGCAGCGGGGCGCCCTCATGTTCCCAGCCGCCGAGAATCTCCACCGCACGCCGATAGGCGCCGTTCTGCGCCGGGTTCATCACCCGGTAGAAAGCCCCCGTATCGAACAGCCGCTGCGCCACGAGCGCCTTCAGCTGGACGCGCATCAGCGGCTCCGATGCCGCAAAACCCGCCTCGTCGAACTCCACGCCGCGCTCCGCCCCCAGCGCCGTCAGGCCCGTGAGCATCTCCTCCCCGACACCGAATCCGGCGTCGAAAGCGGCGAAATCGGGGTAGGTGCGCCCCAGCCTGCCGCGCTCGCGGTCCATGTACGAGATGACGTATTCATTGACCACGCCGCGGCGGATCAGATTGGCGTAGTAGACCGAGAATCCCGCAGTATCGGCTTCGACCATGACGTCGGGACGGATGCCGCCGCCCCCGTAGACCGTGCGGCCCGTGCGCAGGGTCCGGTACTCCGGCGCCCCGGCGTCGAGCGAATCGCGCACCGCATCGTCGTAGCGGCGCAGGTGGTCGAGGTAGTATTCGCGGCGTTTGCCCTTCTCGTAGGGACGCTGGATCACACGCCCCGAAGGGGTGTGGTAGCGGGCCACGGTGATACGCACGGCCGAGCCGTCGCCGAGTCCGATCTGACGCTGCACCAGCCCCTTGCCGAAGCTCGGACGGCCCACGACCACGCCGCGGTCCCAATCCTGCACGGCCCCTGCGACGATCTCGCTGGCCGATGCAGAATTCTCGTCGATCAGCACCGCCAGAGGCCCGTCGGGCGCCTCGCCGTCGTGCGGATTGCGCAGCGACATCGGCGGCACGGCGCGTCCTTCGGTCGAGACGACCAGCGCGCCCCGCGGCAGGAAGAACCCGGCCATTTCGACCGCCTGCTCCAGCAATCCGCCGCCGTTGCCCCGCAGGTCGAGAATCAGGCTTTCGGGCCGGCCCAGCTTGTCGAACGCCTCGCGGAACTCCGACATCGTCGTGCGTCCGAAACGATTGACCTTGATATAGCCCACGCCGTCGGCGGCCATGTAGGCCGCATCGACCGTGTTGAGCGGAATCTTGTCGCGGACGATCACGAAATGCAGCGGCGCCGGCTCCCCGTGGCGCACGACGTCGATTTCGACCCGCGTGCCGGTCTTGCCGCGCAGGTGCTTCGGCACGTCGGTCTGCTTGAAGCCCACGGCGTCGAGCGTGTCGATGCGCACGATGCGGTCGTTGGGCATGACGCCCACGCGCTCGGCAGGCCCGCCGACAATCGTATTGACCACGATCACCGTATCCCGCAGAACATTGAATTCGATGCCGATGCCGCTGAACTCACCGTCGAAACTCTCCTGCACGCCCTTCATATCCTCCGCGCCGATATAGGCCGAATGGGGGTCCAGCTCTTCGAGCATCCCCTCAATGGCGCTTTCGACCAGCGGCCCCATCTCCACCTCGTCGACATACAGCCCGTCGAGGTAGCGGTAAACCTGCATCAGTTTCCGCAACTGCTGTGCGGCCCCGGTCTCCTGCGCCGCGAGGGGCAGGGCGAAAAGGGCGGTGAAGAAAAGTAAGACGATACGCATAGCGATAGAATTTTAAGATTCGACAATTTAAAAAACCGGCCGTACTGCTCCGGACAAGCCGGTGCCGCAGCACGACCGGGATATCGGTTTTCGGGGTGCGCCTAACGCCGGGACTCCAAATCCGCTGCCAGAGCGGCGAAAGGCACCTGACGCTGCTCGCCCGAACGCATGTCCTTGACCGTCGCGGCCTGCGCCTCCAGCTCCTGCGAACCGATGATGACCACGTAGGGGATGCTCCGGCGGTTGGCGTACTCCATCTGTTTCTTCATCTTGCCGCACTCAGGGTAGATTTCGGCGGCGACGCCCGCATCGCGCAGCGAGCGGAGCAGCTGCAGCGACGCGGCCTCCTCCTCGGCGCCGAGGTTGGTGAAGAACACCCGCGTCGTGAAGCTGACCTCTTCGGGGAAAAGGTTCAGCCCCGTCATCACGTCGTATATGCGGTCCGCGCCGAACGAAATGCCCACGCCCGACATGTTGGGCATGCCGAAAATGCCGGTCAGGTCGTCGTAACGGCCGCCGCCGCAGATCGAACCGATGGCGAAATCGAGCGCCTTGACTTCGAAGATCGCCCCGGTGTAGTAATTCAGTCCGCGCGCCAGCGAAAGATCCAGCTCCACCGTCAGGCCGATGCCCGACCGCTGCACGTAGCCGAACACGGTCTCCATCTCCTCGATGCCTTTCAGGCCCGTCTCCGAGACCGCCAGCACCTCGCGCAGTTTCGTGAGCTTCTGCGAATTGTCGCCGCTCAGCTCAAGTATCGGTTGCAGTTTGTCGACCGCCTCCTGCCCAAGTCCGCGCTCCAGCAGTTCGGCCTTCACGTTGTCCAGCCCGATCTTCTCCAGCTTGTCGATGGCGACGGTAATGTCCATCATCTTGTCGGCGTGGCCGATCGCCTCGGCGATGCCGAAAAGAATCTTGCGGTTGTTCATCTTGAGCGCCACGCGGATGCCCAGCGCACGGAACACCCGCTCGACGATTTCGATCAGCTCGACCTCGCACAGCAGCGACCGGGTGCCGATAACGTCCACGTCGCACTGGTAGAATTCGCGGTAACGGCCCTTCTGCGGCCGGTCGGCACGCCATACGGGCTGCACCTGATAACGCTTGAACGGGAACGTCAGCTCGCCCTGATGCTGCACGACGTAACGCGCGAAAGGCACCGTAAGGTCGTAGCGCAGGCCCTTTTCGCAGATTCTGGACGCCTGACGCACCTCGTCGTCCGACAGCCCCGCGGCGTAATCGCCCGAATTGAGGATCTTGAAAAGCAGTTTGTCGCCCTCCTCGCCGTATTTGCCCAGCAGCGTCGAAAGGTTCTCCATCGAGGGCGTTTCGAGCGGCGCGAAGCCGTAGGTGCGGAACACCCCCTTGACGGTGTCGAAAATATACTGGCGGCGCATCATCTCCGCGGGGGAGAAGTCGCGCGTGCCCTTGGGTATGGACGGTTTTTGTATTCCCATTTTATTTCGTGTTTATCAATCTTTGTGCGGACTACTCTTCGATCAGTTTGCGGTATTTCACGCGGTGGGGCGTCGTATCGCCTCCCTGCGCCTTCTTCCACTCCTCGTACTCGCTGTACGATCCCTCGTAGAAGACCACCTTCGAGTCGCCCTCGAAGGAGAGGATGTGCGTAGCGATACGGTCGAGGAACCAGCGGTCGTGGGAGATCACCACGGCGCAGCCCGCGAAGTTTTCGAGACCCTCCTCCAGCGCACGGAGCGTATTGACGTCGATGTCGTTGGTCGGCTCGTCCAGCAGCAGCACGTTGCCCTCCTCCTTGAGCGCCAGCGCCAGATGGAGACGGTTGCGCTCGCCGCCCGACAGCATGCCGCACTTCTTCTCCTGATCGGCGCCGGAGAAATTGAACCGCGCCACGTACGCGCGGGCGTTCACCTGCCGGTTGCCCAGCATAATCAGGTCCGTGCCGCCCGAAATCACTTCGTAAACGGTTTTCTCAGGGTCGATCGACTTGTGCTGCTGGTCCACATAGGCCAGCTTCACGGTCGGCCCCACGCGGAACGATCCGCCCGTCGGCGTCTCCAGCCCCATGATCATCCGGAAGAGGGTGGTCTTGCCCGTACCGTTGGGTCCGATCACGCCCACGATGCCGGCGGGCGGCAGCGAGAACTCCAGATGCTCGTACAGCACCCGGTCGCCGAACGCCTTCGACACGTCGTGCGCCTCAATCACCACGTCGCCCAGACGCGGACCGTTGGGAATGAATATTTCGAGTTTCTCCTCTTTCTGCTTGGCGTCCTCGTTCATCATCTTGTCGTAGGCCGACAGACGGGCTTTCGACTTGGCGTGACGCCCCGACGGCGACATGCGCACCCACTCCAGCTCGCGTTCGAGGGTCTTGCGGCGCTTCGACTCCTGCTTCTCCTCCATGGCCATGCGCGTGGTCTTCTGGTCGAGCCAGCCTGAGTAGTTGCCCTTCCACGGAATCCCCTCGCCGCGGTCCAGTTCGAGAATCCAGCCCGCCACGTTGTCGAGGAAGTAACGGTCGTGGGTCACGGCGATGACCGTACCCTTGTACTGCTGCAGGTGCTGCTCCAGCCAGTCGATCGACTCGGCGTCGAGGTGGTTGGTCGGCTCGTCCAGCAGCAGCACGTCGGGCTGCTGCAACAGCAGGCGGCACAAAGCCACGCGGCGGCGTTCGCCGCCCGACAGCACCTTCACCGACTGGTCGGGATCGGGACACCGCAGGGCGTCCATCGCGCGCTCCAGCACGCTGTCCAGCTCCCAGCCGTTCACCTGATCGATCTGCTCGTACAGCTCGCCCTGACGCTCGATGAGCTTGGCCATCGTGTCGTCGTCCATCGGCTCGCAGAGCTTCATGTTGATCTCCTCGTACTCCTTGAGCAGGGCCACCGTCGCGGCGCAGCCCTCTTCGACCACCTCCCTGACGGTCTTCGAGTCGTCGAGCTTAGGCTCCTGTTCCAGATAGCCCACCGTGTAACCCGGCGAGAAGACCACTTCGCCCTGAAAGTTCTTGTCGATGCCCGCGATGATCTTCATCAGCGTCGATTTACCCGAACCGTTCAGACCGATGATGCCGATCTTGGCTCCGTAAAAGAAGGAGAGGTAGATGTTGTTAAGGACCTTTTTCTGATTGGTGAACGTCTTTGAAACGCCTACCATCGAAAAGATGATTTTTTCGTCTGCCATATTATATGCGTTATGTTCGTTGTTCCGATTTTCCTATCCGGCAAAGATAATAAAGATTCCGCAATCTTCCGACACGAAACGACAAATTAGGGTCGGGAACCGCGCACCTTCCCGACCGAGAGAGAGCCGGCTTCCCGGCAGGGACTCCCTGCGCCGCAAAAAAAGGCGGCCCTGCACCGTTCCGATACAGGGCCGCCAGCTTGCGAACTCCGTCAATAGTTCTCTTTCTTCGGCTCGAAGTAGGCCTGCGGATGCTTGCAGGCGGGGCAGAGCTTGGGAGCCTCTTCGGCTTCGATGACGAAACCGCAGTTGCGGCACTGCCACCAGATCTTGCCGTCGCGCTTGAAGAAGTTGCCGTCCGTCAGGCGGCTCAGCAGCTTGAGGTAGCGGCGCTCGTGCTCGGCCTCGACGGTCGAGATCATCTTGAAGGCCGTGGCGATTTCGATGAAGCCCTCTTCCTCGGCCACCTTGGCGAACTCACGGTAGAGAACATCCCACTCCTCCTTTTCGCCGTGAGCGGCAGCCAGCAGGTTCTCGGCAGTGGTTCCGATCGGACCGGTGGGGTAGCTGGCCGTGATCTCCACGTCGCCGCCCTCAAGGAACTTGAAGAAACGCTCGGCGTGCTCCTTCTCCTGTTCGGCCGTCTCGGCGAACACGCCTGCGATCTGCTCGTAACCCTCCTTTTTCGCCTTGCTGGCGAAGAATACGTAACGGCTGCGCGCCTGACTTTCGCCGGCAAACGCCTTCAGCAGATTCTGCTCGGTCCTTGTACCTTTAATGCTCTTTTCCATAATCTTATATTGTTTAGTGTGTGTCGTTTATTTCCGTACAGCAAAGATAGGAAAATCCCCGACAATTCGCCAAATTATCTTCATCGTTTGTTTTTATACGGCTATTCGGATTACTTATAGACCCGATCGAGCATCTCCGCCACGTCCTTCCGGAACAGGGAATAGGCCGCCGGCAGAGCCATCGTGTCGCCGACCTCAGGCGGAACGATCCGGTAGCCGGGCATCGCCACCCACACCGGCACCGGATCGAGCGTATAGGTCATACGGCCGTCGGGATGCCGCACGGCTTCGATTTCGGCCATCAGCCCTCCGTCGCAGTAGCGGCGGCGCTGATTGGAGACGAAGTTGCCCAGCGAATAGAGCACCACGTGCGACGAATCGGTCTCGAAGGGCTGCACCACGTGCGGATGGCTTCCGACGATCAGGTCCGCGCCGTTGCGGCGCAGAAAGCGCGCCAGCCGCCGCTGTTCGGCATTCGCCTGCCGTTCGTATTCGTTCCCCCAGTGGATGCAGACCGCGATGCAGTCCGGCGATCCCTCGCGCGCCGCGGCCAGATCGGCCGCCATGCGCACCGTGTCGATCAGGTTTACCCGCACGCCCTCCGGCACGGGGATTCCGTTGGTGCCGTAGGTGTAGTTGAGCAGTGCGAAGCGCACGCCGCAGTGTTCGAGCCAAAGCGGATTGTTGGCCGCACGGTCGAGACTGTCCGTAAATACGCCCGTATGCCGGATGCCGCACCGCCGAAGTTCCGCGACGGTCGTATGCACCCCGGCGGCGCCGCCGTCGCAGCAGTGGTTGTTGGCCAGCACGGCCACATCGACCCCGGCGTCACGCAGTGCGTCGGCCAGCGCCGCCGGAGAGCGGAAACAGGGATAGCCCGTATAGCGGTCGGTGCGGGTGAGCGTCGTTTCGAGGTTCACGATCACCAGATCGGCCGCACGGAAGCGGCGGTGCAGGTGAGCGAACACCTCCCGGTAGTCGAACCCCGTTTCGCGGCGGGCCGCCGTGACCTGCGGCAGATGCTGCATCACGTCGCCCCCGAACAGCAGCCGCACGCACACCGGCTTGGGCGGCGGAAGGGCAGGCTCCCGCTCCGACTGCTTCGCCGGAACGCAGCACGCCGCCGCCAGCAGCAGCCACGGAAGAATATGTCGAGCGGATATTTTCATGGTATGCGCCCCAAAGTTAGCTTTCCGTACGATAAAATCCAAAAACCGCACTATATTTGCCGTCCCGAACCGCCGAGCACGATTTTTGCCGTCGTTCGGGATACCGCGCGGCGCAGGCCGCGGCAAAAACGCGCAGCGGTGCGGCGGACCGTTTCGCAGCACGCAACGCCGCCGTGCGCCGCAGGCTCCGGCCCGCACCCGCCGTTCCGCATCCGGCGGCGGCGGAAGGGAACGCACCGCGCGCAGACACGGTGCAGCCATGACAGACGCCAACGCGAAAAAAACGTCGAACATATGCGTAACATAAGTAATATAAAGGGAGTGCTCTACGCCGTTGTCTCTTCGGCCACGTTCGGGCTGATCCCGCTCTTCTCGATCCCGCTGCTTCATGCGGGCATGGCCTCGCCGACGATTCTCTTCTACCGCATGCTGCTCTCGGCGGCCATCATGGCGGCGGTGGCGCTGCTGCTGAAACGCAACTTCCGCATCTCGCGGCGCGACTTCGGCGTGCTGGCCGGCCTGAGCCTGATGTACGCCGCCACGTCGCTGGGACTGCTGCGCTCGTACGACTACATACCGAGCGGCGTGGCCACCACCGTCAATTTTCTCTATCCGCTGGTGGTGACCATCGTCATGACGCTCTTCTTCCGCGAACGCAGTTCGGTGTGGATCGTCATCGCGGTCTTCATTTCGCTCGTCGGCGTGGCGCTGCTGGCGTGGGGCGACGCGGGAAACAACGATCCGGGGCGCGGCCTGATCTATGCCGGGACGACCGTATTCACCTATGCGGTGTATATCATCGGGGTGATGAAGAGCCGCGCCGGACGGCTCGACCCGCTGATCGTGGCGTTCTACGTGCTGACCTTCTCCGCCGCGGTGTTTCTGGTCTACGCCCTCTCGACGTCCGGCATCGCGGTAGTCCACACATGGCACATCTGGCGCAACCTGCTGTTGCTGGCCCTGCTCCCGACGGTGCTCTCCAACCTGACGCTGGTGCTGGCGATCAAGCATATCGGCTCGACGATGACTTCGATCCTCGGCTCGATGGAACCCCTGACGGCCGTACTGGTCGGTGTCGTCCACTTCGGCGAACGCTTCGACCTCGACTCCGCGGCCGGACTGATTCTGGTCGTCACGGCGGTCATCATCGTCATTCTCCAGACCAATCACACGCCCCAGACGCCGCCGGCAAACATTCCGCCCACGCAGCCGCAGGAGTAAGACGCTGTCCGCCTTACACAGCCGAAAATCGCGGCCGCAGCCCGCGCCATTCCGCGCCGGACGGCGACTCTCTGCCCGCAGGCGATCCGCCGCGTCGCGCCGACTGCCGTTCAGGACCGGCTCGGCGGCAGGCAGGCGCAACGGCCTATTTCTTCTTCCGGTTCGGATTGGCCGGGAACCATCCCTTCGCCACACGTCCGCGCTGCTCGAACAGCTCGCCGATCGACCAGAGCGACGACGCGCCCCAGACGGCCAGCAGGGTGGACCAGAGGATATGCCGCACGGCGACCGACGCCGCGATCGCCGCGACGCCCATCAACAGGAAAAACCACCAGCAGCGCACGCCGAAGTAATATTCGCCCTTGATTACGAAGGGGTGGAACAGACCGATGATCAGAAACGTAGCGACGCCGATCACCAGCCCCGTAAGGTTGTATTCCGTCAGAAATTCCATCATGATTCCGCAACAGTTTGAAAGCAAATATACGAAAAAAAGAGCGGCCCGCACCGGACCGCCCGAATAAATGACGCCGACAAGGCCGTCAGAAGCTGTACTGCACCATTACGTTCACGCGGTTGGCGTGGTTCTTCATGCTGTTCATGTCCTTGCGCGAACCGTAGAGGTACTCGCCGGCCACCTTGCAGCGCGGCGTGAGCGAATAGAAGATGTTGCCGAAGATATACTGCCCCTGCTTGTACTGGTCGTCGGTGTAATAGCCGTGGCTGCGCTGCACACGGACGGTCGAATAGCCGCCCGAAACGAACAGGCGCGGCGTGATGTTGATCTGCCCGGCGGCCTGCCAGCCCCACATCGGCATCATGCGCACGAGCGACGGATCTTCGGGATTGGGCGTGAAGTCAAGCCCCGAACCCGTCAGGTCCTGAATATAGGGGGTGATGCCCTCGCCGTAAACGCCGTTCATGAAGAGCCGGAACCAGTCGCAGCACTTGATCGTACCGCTGAACTGCACGCCCCAGCCGAGCAGCGAGGTGGTCGAATTTTTCGAGACCTTGTGCATGTAGGGGTTGCGGATGACGCCCGACGCGCGGATATGGCTGCTGCGGTCGTCGCCCCACGCATACTGCAGATACATCGGGAAGTCGGGCACGCGCTGGTGCATCGGCTTGAAGTTTTCGCCGTAGGTCGCGCTCACATTGGGCATTTCGGCCGCAACGCCGAAGGTCATGTGCCGGCGGGCGAACGAAACCTCATAGCGGATCATCGTGGCGAAATTGAAGTTGTAGGCGTTCGGTCCCTGAAAGTCGATGGTCGTGGGCGCGGCCTGCAGGTCGCAGAACGTCGTCACGTCGCGTCCGAGGGTCAGCCCCTTGAACGACACGTAAGCCGAGCGCAGGCGGGGCGTATAGCTGCCCTCCGCGCCGCCGCGGAAGTCGGCGTCCATGTAAATCACCACGCGGCCCAGCGCCCGCGTGTTGGTGATCGCCTTCATGAAGAGACGCGAAGTCGAGGCGTCCATCATCAGCTTCTGTTTCGAATTGTAATTGCCCGGCACGGGAATGTCGTAGGGCACGAAGTCGATGTTGTCCACGATGCCGTCGAAGTCGTATCCGGCGCGCAGGCTCACGAAGCCGCCCAGCGAGAACGAGAACCGGTTGTTCTTCGACGCGAATACGAACTGGGGCTTCTCGGACTGCTGGAAGCCGGGGCGGTGCGTCTCGATATAGTCCTGCGTGGCGTTGTCCATCGCCAGCCGGTTGAGCGCCGCGGCCTGACGGCTGCCGCAGCCGCCGCAGTTGTAAACCGTGTCCACTTCGTGCACGGAGATGAGATAGACCGTGGGCGAATACTCTCCGTTGCGGCCGTCACGCATGTGTCGCTGGGCCGAAGCGGAAGACGCAAGCAGCAGAGCCACAATCAAAAGTCGAAATGTTTTCATAAGCTGAATTGATTTGGTTTTAAATTTGTCCGATATGTTTTGTTTTTGGAGCACAAGCAGTTGATGTTCAAACCCCCGATCAGCAAGTTATATGCCAAAGGATGCCGCACGCCATTCGATCTGCCGGAACGCGCGGCGCTTCCGTCCCGCGGCAAAAGGCGCTCCGCCGGCTTCGGACAGGCTTGGTTTGCACGCGGTTTTCACTATCTTTGCCGGAGATAAACTCCCGCACGGACAGGCAGCGTCCCCGGCAGCGGCAAATCGATTTGCCCCAGCCCCCGACTTGCACTATCTTTGCCGTGGATAAACCGCCGCACGGACAGACGCCCGGCAAACCGGTTCCGCACCCGGCCCGCATCGTCTTCGTGCGTTAATTAAAATAAGGTATGTTTCTCTGGTTTACTTCGATTCTGACGCTCGCGGCCGCGGCCGCAGACATCATACACTACCGCCGGCTGCGGCGGCGCGGAACCTCCGCACGCAACCTGCGCCTGTTCGTCGCGCTGGCCGCCGCCACCGACGCCCTGCCGCCGGTCATCGCCCTGACCGACGCCCTGAGCCGCGACAACACCACGGGATTCATGCTCTTCGCCATGTGGGCGTTCTGGGTATGGATGATCACCGTCCTGCCGCGCATCGCCTGCTATTTCTTCCGGCTCGTCGGCCTGCCGCGCGCCGGCATCGCCGCCGGCATCTGCGTGGCCGCACTCCTGATTTGGGGCACCACGCGGGGAAGGACGCAAATCCGCGTCAGCCGCACCGAAGTCTGCTCCGAACGGATTCCCGCGGGATTCGACGGTTTCCGCATCGTCCAGTTCTCGGACGTCCACCTCGGCACGCTCGTCTGCCCCGAAGCGGAGCTGAGCCGCATCGCGGACAGCATCAACAGCCTGCATCCCGACCTCGTCGTCTTCTGCGGCGATCTGGTCAATATCCGCGGTTCGGAGCTGGACGCCCGCGCCATGCGCCTGCTGGGCGGCCTGCGCGCACCGTACGGAGTCGTAGCGGTCACGGGCAACCACGACGCCGGAGTATACATCAAGGACAGCATCGCGCATCCCGCCCAAGCGAGTCTGGCCGAGGTCGTCGCACGCCAGCGGGAAATGGGGTGGCGCGTGCTGGAGGACACGACCGTCTACCTGCGGCGCGGCGGCGACAGCATCTCGCTGACGGGCCTTTCGTTCGACCCCGCACTGCGGCACCTGCGCCACGCTCCCGACCTGCCGCCCGCGAACCTGAACGCCGCCTACCGCGGCGTCCCCGACTCGCTCTACAACATCACCGCCGTGCACATTCCCCAGCTCTGGGACCAAATCGCCGGAGAGGGATACGGAGACCTGACCCTTTCGGGCCACGTACACAGCATGCAGCTGAAAATACGCCTTTTCGGACACGCCTTCTCCCCGGCGCAGCTGATCTACACGCGGTGGAGCGGCCGCTACGACGAAAAAGGCCGCACACTCTATATCAACGACGGCACGGGATACGTCGCATTCCCGATGCGTCTGGGCGCATGGCCCGAAATCACACTCATAACGCTGAAAAGATGCGGGTAACACTTTCCGCCGCGGTTACGGCCGACGGCTTTCTGGATGACAACAGCCCCCGGAGGCTGATTATCTCGACGCCCGAAGACTGGGCGGAGGTCTACCGTCTGCGCGCCGCGCACGACGCCATTCTGGTCGGCGCCGAAACACTGCGGCGCGACGACCCGTCGCTGCTCGTGCGCGACGAAGAGGTCCGCGCCCGCCGCAGGGAGCAGGGATTGCCGCCCGACATCGCCAAAGCCACGCTCACCGGCACGGGCGAACTTTCGCCCGGACTGCGTTTCTTCACCGAAGGCGAAGCCGAACGCTATGTGTTTTCTCCACACGAAATAGATAGTTTACAGAACATTGCGACGATTATATCAACCGAAGGACCAATTACGGCGAAGCTGATCGTCACCCAGCTGGAGAAGCGGGGCATCGAACGGCTGATGGTCGAGGGCGGGGCGGCGGTCCTCCGCATGTTCCTCGGCGAAGGCATGGCCGACACCCTGCGGCTGGCCGTCAACCCACAACTGCGGCTCGGCTCGGCGGGCGGCGCGGAATTCCGCTTCACACCGCCTCAGGGCACTCCGCAGACCCGCGAAAACTTGGGCGGCATGGAGGTCACGACCTACACGCTGCATCCCGACACCTCCGCCACAGACCTGCGTTTCCTGAAGCAGGCCGTGGACGAAGGCCGCAAATGCACCCCCAGCGCCACGTCCTACTGCGTCGGCGCGGTCGTGGTCGCGGCCGACGGCCGGATCTTTGCAGGGCACACGCACGAAACCTCGCCGACGCACCACGCCGAGCAGGAAGCCATCGCCAAGGCGCTGGCAGCCGGAGCGCCGCTCCGCGGAGCCGCCATGTACTCCTCGATGGAACCCTGCTCGCAGCGGGCCAGCGAACCGGAGAGCTGCACGCAGCTCCTGCTGAAATACGGATTCGCCCGCGCCGTCTTCGCGCTCTACGAACCCGACTGCTTCGTCTGCTGCCGCGGTGCGCTCACCCTGCGCGAAGCGGGCGTCGACGTACGGGTCTATCCCGGACTGGCCGGGGGAGTGTGGGAAGCCAACGCCCACCTGAAGCGCTGAAACCGGCGCAATTTATGTCCATAAGGGCCTAAAATTGGCCTCTTTTACCGGAAAATCGCGCAACATATCGGGATAACTTATATATTTGTGTTTTAAACGTATCGATGAATATGAAAACAGCAGTCGGAATAGCTTTTGCGGCGGTATTCGCAACCGTCATCCCGCTGTCGGCGCAGGAGGTCAAACAGACGCTTTCGCTCGACGAGGCGATCGCCGTCACCCTCACGGAAAATCCCGCGATGAAGGCGGCCGAGTTCGAGGAGAAGGCCGCGACGCAGGAGCGTCGCGCGGCCATCGGCCTGCGCATGCCCAAAATCAACGTCACGGGCGCCTATGCCTATCTGGGCAAGGACATCGGATTCGACTTCAACGAGATGAAGGGTCCCGCCAAGAACCTCGCAGGACAGCTGCTGGGCAGCGGACTGATACCCCCCGAAGCGATCCCCTCGATCAACGGCCTGCTCAACCCGCTGCTGAACGCCGACTGGTTCCTCACGCTGCAGGACCGGAGTCTGGGGTTCGTGGGCGGCGAGGTGACCATGCCGATCTGGCTGGGCGGTAAGATCAACGCCGCCAACCGCGCCGCACGCATCAACGAACGCACCGCCGCAGAGCAGGGCAACCAGACGCGCAACGCCCTCATCTCCGAGCTGGTGGAGCGTTACTTCGGCCTTGCGCTCGCCATGCAGGTCGTCGAGGTGCGCCGGCAGGTCGTGGACGGCGTGCGCCGCCACCTCGAAGACGCCATAGCCCTCGAAAAGAACGGCATGATCGCCCAGAGCGAACGGCTCTACGTCGAATTCAAGATGGCCGAGGCCGAGCGCGAGCTGGCCAACGCCAAGCTGCAGGCCGAAACCATCGCCAGCGCACTCTCCAACACGCTGGGACGCGAAAACGCATGGCAGCCCGTGACGTCGATGTTCATGATCGACAAGGTCGAGGATCTGGCTTACTATCAGGATCTGGCGCAGGACCGCAATCCGTTGCTCAATCAGGTTTCGCTCAAACGCCAGCTGGCCGAGGAGGGCGTCCGCGTCCAGCGCGCCGACTTCCTGCCGCAGGTGGCGGCCATCGGCGGCGGCTCGTTCTACAACTATCAGGTTTCGGGCATCGTGCCCCGCTGGGCCGTGGGCGTGGGGGTCAATATCAAGATCTTCGACGGCCTGAACCGCGAATACAAATATTCGGCGGCCAAACAGACCGCACGCCGCGTCGGCGCCCTGCAGAACAAGGCCGGCAAGGATATTTCGGTGCTGGTCGAGAAGCTCTACAACCAGATGATGAACTACCGCAACCAGATGACCTCGATCGACGCGTCGCTGAACTTCGCCGAGGAGTACCTCCGCATGAAAAACGCCGCCTTCCTCGAAGGCATGAGCTCGTCGTCGGACCTGATCAACGCCGAGCTGAACCTCGCGGGAGTGCGCACCGAACGTCTGCAGGCAGCCTACAATTTCGACCTGCTGCTGGCGCAGCTGCTCGAAACCGCAGGCATCAGCGACGAATTCCCGGCCTATGCGCGCCGCAGCGACGCACGGCCCGTTCTGTTCGATAAAAAATAAAATCCGAAAAATATGAAACGCAGCAACATCATTGGAATCATCGCGGCCGCCGTGGTCATCATCGTGTCGGTCGTACTGATCAGCTGGTATCTCCGCAGATCGACCCCGACGCTGATTCAGGGCACGGTGGAGTGCACGACCTACAAGGCCTCGTCGAAAGTGCCGGGCCGCATCGACGACATGAAAGTCGAGCAGGGCGACCGTGTGGAGAAGGGGCAGCTGCTCTACACGCTCTCGACGCCCGAACTGGAAGCCAAGCTCCAGCAGGCCGAAGCGGTCAAGAGCGCGGCCGCGGCGTTGGATCAGGCCGCCATAGCCGGCGCCCGCATCCAGCAGATCGAAGCGGCCATGAACATGTGGGAGAAGGCGCAGGCCGGGCTGGAACTGGCGCGCAAGACCTACGAGCGCGTGAAAAACCTCTACGAGCAGGGCGTAGTCCCCGAACAGAAGATGGACGAAGCGTCGGCCAACTACAAAGCCATGGAAGCCACGGCGCTGGCCGCCAAAGCGCAGTACAATCTGGCCATGGACGGCGCCCGCAAGGAGGACAAGGAGGCCGCCGCGGCCCGTGTCCGTCAGGCCGAAGGAGCCGTCAGCGAAGTCGAATCCTACATCAGCGACGCCATGGTCTATTCGCCCGTCACGGGCGAGGTCTCGACCATCATCGCCGAGCAGGGCGAGCTGGTCGGCAGCGGCTATCCCGTGGTGGCGATCCTCGACATGAGCGACATGTGGGTGACTTTCAATATCAAGGAGACCCTGCTCCCCGCGATTCGGGTCGGCACCCGCATGAGCGGCTACGTGCCGGCGCTGGGGTATGACGTGGAGTTCGAGGTGACCTATATCGCCGTGCAGGCCGACTTCGCGACGTGGTCGGCGACCCGCACGCAGGGCGGTTTCGACATCCGCACCTTCGCCGTCAAAGCCAAGCCCACGACGCATATCGAAAACATGCGTCCGGGAATGAGCGTACTCGTGGATTGGGACCTGATCGGGAAGTAGGAGAGTGCGATGCTGAATTTCCTGCGTAATACCTATGCCGTTCTGCGGCGGGAACTGACGCGCCTCGCGCACCAGCCGATGTATTTCGTGCTGATGCTCGTGCTGCCCGTCGTGTCGTTCGCGTTCTTCGCCCTGCTGTTCAACAAGGGCGTGGCGCGCGACATTCCGATCGCAGTGCTGGATCAGGACCACACCTCGCTCTCGCGCAAGGTCACGCAGATGATCGACGACACGGCGACGGCAATGGTGTCGTACGGCATTCAGGACATGGACGAAGGCGAACGGCTGATGCGCGAAGGCAAGATCATGGCGATCGTGCAGATTCCGGCATTCTTCGAGAAAAACATCCTGAGCAACAGCCAGACGCATATCGAGACCTACATATCGGGAACGAACATCACGGTGAACGGCCTGCTGTCGAAAGACATCCAGACCGCCGTGACGACCTTTTCGGGCGGCATCCAGATCCAGCTGCTCACCAAACAGGGACTCACCGAGCTGCAGGCCATGGCGCAGCTGATGCCCGTGCGGTTCAACAAGCACGTATTGTTCAATCCCTATATCAATTACGGCTATTACCTCTCGCCGAGCTTTATGCCCATGATGCTCCTGATCTTCATCGTCATGGTGACGGTCTTCACCATCGGCACGGAGCTTAAGAAGGGTACGGCGCGCGAATGGATCGAGACGGGCAACGGCTCGGTATCGGCCGCACTGCTGGGGAAGGTCCTGCCCGTGACGGTGGTGATGTTCCTCATGTCGCTGGTCATGTTCCTGATCATCTTCAAGGTCGTCGGCGTGCCCCTGAACGGCAGTCTGACGGTTATCCTGCTGAGCACGCTGCTCTTCGTGATGAGCTATCAGGCCATCGCGGTCTTCATCGTCTCGCTGCTGTCGAACCTGCGCCTTTCGCTCTCGATCGGCGGCGGCTATTCGGTGCTGGCCTTCACCTTTTCGGGACTCACGTTCCCGATCATGGCCATGTGGCCCGCCATGCAGTACCTGAGCAGGCTCTTCCCGTTCACCTACTACACCGACATCTTCGTCGATCAGATGCTGCGGGGCGCCCCGGTCGTCTGCTCGCTGCCCGACATGTGCTACATGTCGCTGTTCATTGTCTTACCGCTTCTGTGCCTGCCGCGCCTGCGGACCATCTGCACGGAGGAAAAATACTGGGGGAGGTTATAGCATGAGCCGTTTCACACATCAGATGACCTCTTATTGGCAGCAGATGCTGTCGGTCATGCGCAACGAGTTCCGCACGATCTTCACCGATGCGGGCGTGGTCCTGATCCTCGTTCTCGCGCTGATCATCTACGCCACCGTCTACTCGATGGCTTACGGGGCGCAGGTGCTCCGCAACGTGCCGATCGGCGTGGTGGACGAATGCCGCACGCCGACCAGCCGCAGCCTGATCGAGACCTTCAACGCCGGGCCGAACACCTATGTGGCCTACAATCCGACGAGCATGGAGGAGGCCAAGGATCTCTTCTTCAAACGCAAGATCTACGGCGTGGTCTACATCCCGTCGGATTACGAGGAGAAACTGCTCGGCGGCCTGCAGGCCAACGTCGCGATCTACGCCGACGCCAGCTACTTCCTCATGTACCGGCAGGTGTTTCAGGAGGTCGTGACCTCGATCGGCGCCACGGGCGCGATGGTCGAATTCCAGCGTCTGATCGCCAAGGGAGCCAACCTCCCGCAGGCGCAGGCCACGACCCAGCCGGTCATCTACCAGTCCCACAACCTGTTCAACCCCTATCTGGGCTACGGCACGTTCGTCATGCCCGCGATCATCATGGTCATCATCCAGCAGACGATGCTCATCGGCATCGGCATGATCGGCGGCACATGGCGCGAATTCGGGCTGTACCGCAAACTCTGCCCGCCCGACCGCAAGCGGATGTCCACGCTCCCGATCGTACTGGGCAAAGCGCTGGTCTACGGCATGATCTATTCCGTGACGACGTTCTACATCCTCGGTCTGCATTACAAGCTGTTCCACTATCCGATGAACGGCGCGACGGGCACAATCGTGGTCTTCATGCTGGCGTACATGGCGGCCTGCATCGCGCTGGGAATCGCCATTTCGACGCTCTTCCGCTACCGCGAGAATTCGCTGCTGCTGCTGTTGTGGACCTCGATTCCGCTGCTGATGCTCAGCGGCGTCTCCTATCCCCGCGAAGGCATTCCCGACTGGCTGTTCAACTTGGGGCAGATATTCCCCAGCAGCCACGGCGTAAACGCCTTTATCCGCATCCAGAGCATGGGAGCGTCGCTCTCCGAAGTGCTGCCCGAAATCAGGATGCTCTGCATTCTGGCCCTCATATACGGCGGTCTGGCCTGCATCGGCATCCACTTAGTGCTCAACCGCGCGGACAAGGACGACATCCCATCGCCGCACACCTCCAAACCGGAAAAGTGACGGCGACGCCCAAGCATCCGCAGGAACCGCCCCGTCCCGTCCGCCGAAAGCCGGACGGCCATCGACCCGGCACACCGGCACAAGGACGAAGCGGAAGCAGGCTTCCGGCATAATGACAAAAAAGACGTCAGGCGCAATGCCTGACGTCTTTTTTGTCCGAACCGCACCGGTTACCGCGGACCGTGGAAGATACCCGGAGGCGGCCCGCCCGGACCGCCGGGTCCCATACGGCGGGGTCCCGACTGCACGGCCCCGTCGTAATCGGAGATGTTCTTCGAACCCTTCTTGCCGAAGCGGCGCAGGTTGTAGGTGAACTGCACCATGTAATAACGGCCGATCACGCTGTTGGTCGCATTCTGCGTCCATCCCGAACCCGTCGTGCGGGCGAAAGCCTTGTTGCGGTTGAGCAGGTCGTTCACGCCGAACATGATCTCGCCGCGCTTGTTCTTGAATATCTTCTTGCCGATCCATGCGTTGCAGAGCAGGTACGAATCGTCGTAATCGTTCGTGAAACCGATATACTGCGTGTAAGCCACGCTGCCCGTAAAGGTGAAGCCCAGCGGGAAGACGAACTTCATGTTGCCCTGCGCCCGGTGGTTGAAGTAGCGGTTTTTGGAACCTGACTCGCCCAGCGAGTTGGTCGCTTCGTTGTAGGTGCCGTTCCACGAGAGCGTGAAGTCCACGTTTTCGGAAATATTGCTGCCCAGCACCGTGTTGAAGTCGTAGCCGATATTGCTCGTGTCATTGCGCTTGCCGCCCGTGATGAATCCGTCGGCGTCCACCTCTCCGCCCAGCATGCTCGGCGTAAGCGAGTAGCTGACGCCCGCCATCACGTTGAAGTTGCTCTTCAGGAAGCCGATCGGAAAACCGTAGCTCAGGTGCGTCCGCAGGCTCCAGTAGCCGTCGAGATTGACGGGCGTGGAGTAGTAGTTGGGCTTGTACTGCACGCCGCCCAACGTGATCGTGCCGGGATTCGACACCACGTGCGTCGCATTGTAGTCGGAGGTGTTCTGCATCGAGAACATCCACATGAAGGTCCGACCCTTCTCGACGTTGGAATTGATGTAGTGGAAATTGACGCGGTGGCTGTAGGTCGGATTCAGATCGGGATTACCTTTGGTGATATTCTGGGCGTCCGATACGTCGGCCACGTTCTGCAGGTCGGTGATCGACGGGTTGTCGGTATAGGACGATACGTAGAGCCGCAGCGAATTCTCGCGGTTGATGTTCAACTGTCCCATCATGAAATAGGTCACGTTGTTGTACGAATGCCTGATCTTGTCGGCATCGTCCCGCACGATCTGCCCGTCGAGCGACGAACGCTGGTAAAAGACATTGGCGATGAACGTATTGCGCTCCTTCGAATAGCGGAATCCGGGACCTGCGCTCTGCGTCAGGTAGTTGCTCCGGTAGGAGTTCGAAAGCGCTCCGTCGGGCGTCAGTCCCGCGATCGAATAATCCGCGCCGGTGATATACGACTTCTTGTCGCGCTCCTGATAATCGTACGAAATGCGGTACTGAAGGCTTACCTGCGCATATTTGGCGACGGGTTCCGTGTAGGTGAACTGTCCGCGCAGGCGGTAGCTGCTCGACGGCGCGAGGTTGCGCAGGTAGCGCAGGCGCGTGTAACCCGTCGTGTCCCATCCCCACGGCGCGTCGACGCCGTCGGGCCGGAGGTCCGAGAGCGGCAGCACGTTCGAGAAGGAGTTCGAGTTGTTGGTATTGTCCGAGTAGTTCACGTCGCCGTCGACGGTGATCGTACGGCCGTCCTTGCCCAGTTTGGCGCGGTAAACGGCATTCGTCCGCACGTTGTAACCGTGGCGCAGGGCGTCGCTGCGGTTCTCGGTGCGGCTGTAACCGCTTTCGCCGAACTGCCAGCCCTGCGTCGTGCTCAGCGGGTCGTTCGACTGGTAGCTGAAGCTCGGACGGACCATCAGATTCTGGTTGTCGGAGATTTTCCACTCCAGACGGGCATTGAAGCGGTGGTTATACGACTCGGTATCCGAGTAGCCGCGCGTCGAGAGCGTGTCCACGGGCATCGGCGACTCGTACCATTTGTCGATCGTCGAACGGTTCCTCGTGTCGGTGTTGTTGAAGAAATAGCTGCCCTGAAACGACACCTGATCGCGCTTGCCCCATGTATCGGAGTAGTTTACGCCGATGGCGTTCACCGACGCCACGCCGCTTTGGGGGCGCACCATATACTGGCCCACGCCGCCGCGGCGTCCGCGCCCCGAACCGCCCGAAACGCCCAGAATATCCTCGAACGAGAAGTTCTGCTGGTTGATGTTGTTGAACAGGCCGATGACCGACACACGGCTGCTGCCGCTGAAGATATTGGCGTTGCCGCCCACGACGTATTTGTTCTTGGCTTCGGTCTTGGTGTCGGCGTCGTAACCGTAACCGGCATAGAGCTTGCCGAACTGCCCCTGACGCATGTTGGCGTGCGTAACGATGTTGAGGGCCTTGTAGCCCTCGCCGTCGTCCATGCCCGAAAATTCGGCCGCGTCGCTCAGCTTGTTATAGACCTCCACACGGTCCACGGCCTGCGCCGGAAGCGACTTGATGGCCGTCGTCACGTCTTCGCCGAAGAACTCCTTGCCATCGACGAAAACCTTCTTGATCTGCTCGCCCTGCGCCTCGACCGCGCCGTCCGACACGGTGATGCCGGGCATCTTCTTCAGCAGCCCCTCGACGTCGGCGTCATTGGTGACCTTGAAGGCTCCGGCGTTGTAACTTACCGTATCGCCCTTCTGCGAGGTACGCAGCGCCTTGGCCTCCTTGACGACCGTTTCGATCTGCACGCCGGGCTTGAGTTCGATCCTGCCGATGTTCTGTTTGCCGGCCGCCACCCGGAAGGTGGTTTCGTAATTGTTGTAACCGAGGAAGGAGACGGTGAGTCTGTATTCGCCGTAGGGCAGCGAGGGAATCGCCACGGCGCCTTTATAGCCGGAAGTGAAATACTGTTTCTGATCCGGAGTCCCGACCGGAGCGACCTCCAGCACGGCTCCGGCGACGCTTTCGCCGGTGTCGGCGTCGAGCACCGTTCCGCTGACCGCGCCCTTTTGGGCGAATGCGGCCACGGCGAAAAGCAGGAATAGGGTTGAGAGTAGTAGCCGTTTCATCTTAATGTTCTGTGTACTTTCTGATTTTGCGCATGCGAAGATAGCTTTTTTCTCGCAGACGGCCCTCCGATGCGGGGTGAATCGACAAAAAAAGGGCGTCAGCCGACAACCGACGCCCCGACTGCAACAAACCGGTCGATGTTCCTAACCTCACTTTTTCTCCTTTCCGGAGCGCGGTCCGTCGCATTTCCTGTCCCCCGCGCAGGGGGCGCACTTGCGGCCTTCACGCACGGCGGCCTTGTCGCCCCGGCCGTCCTTCATCCGGGGACCGCGGTTCATGCCGTGGCGCGGGCCTTGCATCTGCTTCCACTGCTCGAACTGTTCGGGCGTGAGGATGCCTTTCATCTTCTCGGCCTGCGCCTTGCGGTATGCGCGCATCTGCTCGGCCTGCGCCTGCATCTCCTTTATATCCTGCAGGTTGACCTCATAGAGCTGCTTCGACTGCTTTTCGCTGAGGTTCAGCTTCTCGGTCATGCGTTCGGTCCTGCGCTGGGCCATCTGCTCGGCCGTCGGCCGCTCCTTCATCATCGGAGCCTTCTTCGAATCCTGCGCAAAAGCGCCCGTTCCGGCCAGCAGGCACAAAGCCGCGGCGACTGCAAAAATTCTCTTTTTCATAATCTCAAATATCAATGGTTAATTCAATCCGTCAATCGGACCCGTTTCGGTCCCCTTACGATGCAAAGGTAAGGCCAAACCGGAAAAACGGAACGGCAATGCGGGTCAAACGCCCGAAGCTCAGGGTCAAACGCCTATTCGGCGGGTTGAACGGACGTGAGCCACGCCTTGAATTCGGGGACGCGGGCCTTGGAAATGACGATGCGCTCAGGAGTTTCGAGCACAAGACTCAGCGAAAGACGGCTGCCGAACCACACGGAAATCTCCTTCACGGCGCGGCGCGCCACGATGAACTGGCGGTTGGCGCGGAAGAAATCGGCTTCGGGCAGGACGGCCTGCAGCGCTTCGAGCGTCTTGTCGAGCGGATAGGACGCCCCGGCGAAGGTATAGGCCGTCACCTTCTCGTTGCAGGTATAGCAGAATGCGATATCCTCGCGTTTGAGCGGAATGATCTTGTCGCGGACATGCACCAGAAAGGTCTGCTCGCGGCGCGCCGCGGCCAGCGTGCGCACGCGCGAACCGTAATCGCTGCGCTCGCCCTTGGACAGCCGCATGAGCTTGTCGAGCGCCCGCTGCACGTCGGCCGCATTGAGCGGCTTGAGCAGGTAGTCGATGCTGTTCACCTTGAAGGCCTCCAGCGCATAGCGGTCGTAGGCTGTCGTGAAGATCACCGGCGCCGTGACCTCCACGGCGTCGAATATGCGGAACGAATCGCCGTCGGCCAGATGGATGTCCATGAACAGCAGGTCGGGCTGGGGGTTGGCGCGCAGCCAATCGACGCTCTCCTCGACGCTTTCGAGCGTATCGACGACACGGATGTCGGGAGCCGCCTGTTTCAGAATGGCTTTCAGGTTCAGCGCGGCGGCGGTTTCGTCCTCTATGATCAGTGCTTTCATCCTGCAAGGGGGTTATGCAGCGGCATCCGCACGACGAACTCCTTGTCGGTGTCGATGATTTCGATGTCGCGGCCGGTTATCAGGTGCCAGCGGTTGCGCAGGTTCTCCAGTCCGATGCCGGTCGAAGGTTCGGGTTCGAGCTTCGGCACCTTGGGATTGGAGACCACCAGCCAGCCGTTCTCGGTGCGGATCGAAATGTGGAACGGCTTGCTGCGGGTTATGGTATTGTGCTTGACGGCATTGCCGATCAGCGGCTGCAGCGAGAGCGCCGGAAGCGTCCACGTGCGGTACTTCTCCTCGATGTCGATGTCGAAGAAGAGCTTGTCGGCATAGCGTATCTTGAAGAGGTAGCTGTACGCCTCGACGAATTTCAGCTCCTCGTCGAGCGTCATCAGCGTACTCTGTCCGTTCTGGATGATGTAGCGGAACGTATAGGAGAGTTGGTCGATGTAGGTCAGCGCCTTCTCGTCGTGCTTCTCGCGCACGAGCATCGCCAGCGAATTGAGCGAATTGAAGAAGAAATGGGGGTTGATCTGTCCCACGAGCATGTTGTAACGGGTCGTGAGGTTCTCGTTCTTGAGCCGCTCGTTCTCCATGACGACGGCCTGCTGCTTCGAATTGAGCACGTAGACCCAGCCGTAGAGCATCGACACCGCCACGGCGAACGAACACTTCAGCAGCAGCATGTAGTCGAAAATATGGTCGCCCATGCAGTTCAGCATGATGCGTCCCGAACGCCACTCCGTGACCGGCGCGACCATATACAGCGCGGCGGCGGCCAGCACGCACCATATGCAGTGGCGCACGAAGCGGCCCGGCGTGTACCTGCGGCGGACGGAGGTGAGGATCGAAAGCATGATGAACGAAACGACCAGATAATAGAAGAGCTGCAGCGCGAGTTCCGTCGTTTTCGAAGGCCGGTTGAAAAGCGTGCTGTAATCGAACTCCTCGCCGTTGCGCATGCGCAGTTCGGTCATCACCGGATGCGCCCCGTGACGGCGCGGCGCGGCCAGATTCGCCACCAGACGGTCGCCGTCCTTCAGGTTCATCCGGTAGATGCGCTGCATCATCACATAGACGCTGTCGCCGTTCTCGTAGACGATGTAGCCGTGACCGTCGGGACTTATCCGCAGCGTTCCCTCCTCGCCGCGCGCAATGACGCTCGCCTTGGCCGGACGCTGCTGTCCGTCGCTCTTCTGATCGACGATCAGCAGCAGCACGTAGGAGAAATTGACGACCAGACTGACGGCCAGCGCCACCAGCAGGTTGAGAATCAGGTCGGAATATTTCGGTTGCAGCCCCATCCGCCGTTTACTCCTCCTCTTTGAACCACGACGCATAGAGCATGTAGTCGCGGGCCGTGCGGCGGATGATCTCCTCGCGCTGCTGGGGCGTCACCTCCTTGACCTTCTTGGCCGGCACGCCCGCATACACCGAATTGGGTTCCAGCTGGGCGTTGGAGAGCACCAGCGCGTTGGCCGCGATGATGCAGCCCGACGGAACCACGGCGTTGTCCAGCAGGGTAGCGCCCATGCCGATCAGGCAGTTGTCGCCGATGCGCGCACCGTGGATGACGGCGTTGTGGCCCACCGACACGTCGCTGCCGATAATGGTCTGCGACGGATGCGGCGAGCCGTCGTAAAGCGTGTGCAGCACCACGCCGTCCTGAATATTCGTGCGGTCGCCGATGACGATTTTGTTCACGTCGCCGCGCAGTACGGCGTTGTACCAGATCGAACAGTCGCGGCCGATGGTCACATCGCCCAGAATGACGGCCGTCTCGGCCAGAAAGGTATTTTCACCGATTGCGGGCGTATGTCCCCGCACCTTTTTAATCAAAGCCATAAGTTTATATGCTGTTAAATGTCACTTCGCCTTTGTATCGTCTCCGCGTGTCCGAGGGCGGACATTCACGGCAAAGCCGTGTTTTCAGGTCTGACCATCCCCTAAATCCCCTCCTCGGAGGGGACTTGGCATTAGTGCGGACACATGCTATTGAATGTCTCTTCGTGTTTGGCTTCCTGCCAGTACTCCTCCATCTTTTCGAGCGGAAGCTCGTGGAGCGTATGTCCTTCGGCGGCAGCCTTTTCCTCCATGTAATTGAAGCGGCGGATGAACTTCTTGTTCGTACGTTCCAGCGCCGATTCGGGGTCGATGCCGTAGAGCCGCGACGCATTGACCAGCGCGAAGAACAGGTCGCCGAATTCGCCTTCGAGCTTCTCCCGGCTGCCGGGGGCTTCCGAACGCATCTCGGCTTCGACCTCCGCGATCTCCTCCTTCACCTTGTCCCACACATCCTCGCGCCGCTGCCAGTCGAAACCCGTCGCGGCGGCTTTCTCGCCCACGCGGAAAGCCTTGACCATGGCCGGAAGCGAGCGGGGTACGCCGCCCAGCGTGCCGCTCTTGCGGTTTTTCTTGCGGAGTTTCAGGGCTTCCCAGTTCTCCTTGACCGCGTCGGGCGTATTGGCGTGAATATCGCCGTAGACATGCGGATGACGGTATATCAGCTTGTCGCACAGGGCATCGGCGACCTCGCCGAAATCGAAGGCTCCCGCTTCCTCGCCCAGCTTGGAGTAGAACACCACATGCAGCAGCAGGTCGCCCAGCTCCTCCTTGATGCCCTCCATATTGTGGTCGGTGATGGCGTCGGCCAGCTCGTACGTCTCCTCGATGGTATTGCTCCGCAGCGAATCGAAAGTCTGCTCGCGGTCCCACGGACACTCGCGGCGCAGCGTGTTCATCACTTCGAGCAAACGGGCCGTAGCCTCCAGTCGTTTATCTTCCATGCTCAGTTACAGTTTACGGCAATGGCTGTTCGGGAAGCGGAGTCGGCCGATCTGCCTGAGCGCGCCCGTCCATGCCGGAATTTATTTTCAGCAAAGGTAGCAATTCGGCGGAAAAAAAGTAACTTTGTCCGAAACAAAATTCCGTACCGCCATGAAACTGCGATACCTGCTGCCCCTTGCGGGGGTGTTCTGCACCTGCCTCTCGACATACACCCAGCCGTCGCCGGCCCGTCAGGCCTTCTACGAGGGCGCCTGCCGCATCAGCTCCCGGACGATGCTCTGTTACGAAACGCCGCTGGCGCCGCTGGCCGCCTACCTGCGCGAATATATCAACGTCGAAACGGCCAGCGACAGTATGTCGGCCGACGACGCGATCGTGCTTTCGACCGATCCGACGCTGAGCGGCGAAGCCTTCCGCCTGACGGTGCTCCCGCAGCGGATCGAAATCGCGGGCGGTTCGTACGGCGGCGTATTCAACGGCGTGCAGGCCCTGTTCCGGCTGCTGCCCGCCGAAATATACGCCAAGAACTGTCCGCTTCCGGTCGAGATCGCCTGCACGAAGGTCGAGGACGCGCCGCGCTTCCCGTACCGCGGCATGATGCTGGACGTGGCCCGCACGTGGATCGATGCAGCTGGAGTGAAGCGTTATATAGACTTGCTTTCCTATCACGGGATCAACAAATTGCACCTTCATCTTTCAGACGACGAAGGGTGGCGTATCGAAATCAGATCGCACCCCGAACTGACCGAGATCGGCGGCTTCCGCGGCGGCGATTCGCCCGTGCGTCCGGTCTACGGCAAATGGGACGAGAAGTACGGCGGGTATTACACGCAGGACGAGATGCGCGGCCTGATCCGCTATGCGGCGGCGCGCAACATCGAGATCATCCCCGAAATCGACCTGCCGGGGCACAGCCGCAACATCGCGTCGGTGCATCCCGAAATACGCTGCAACTATCCGCCCGACACGGTTTCGACCAACGGTTACGACTACCGTTCGGCGTGGTGCGTGGCCCGCGAAGAGAATTACGCGCTGCTGGCCGACATTCTCGGCGAGTTATGCGCGCTGTTTCCCTCGGAGTACATACACGTCGGCGGCGACGAGGTGGACATGACCCAGTGGAACCGCTGCCCCGACTGTCAGGCGCTGATGAGCCGGCGGGGCATGACCGATCCGCACCGATTGGAAGACCTCTTCATGGAGCGCATGGCGGCGATTCTCGCGGCCAACGGCAAGCGTCCCGGCGTGTGGAACGAAGCCGTGACCACGGGCGGCCTCTCGCGCGAATGTCTCGTATACGGCTGGCAGAGCGTCAAGGCGTGTCTCGACGCTACGGCGAAAGGCTACAAGACCGTGGTGATGCCGGGCGAATACTTCTATTTCGACATGCGGCAGACGCCGCAGGAGGAGGGGCACGACTGGGCGGCGGTCTTCGACGCCAAAAAGGTCTTCGGATTCGACTTTACGGAAAAGGGCTTCAGCGATGAACAGATGCGCAACGTCGTCGGCCTGCAGGGGACGTTCTTCAGCGAAGCCTACGTTTCGCACGAGCCTGAAAAGCCCGACTATCTGGACTACATGTGTTTTCCGCGCATCTGCGCGCTCGCCCGCATAGCTTGGCGCGGCAACTGCGAGGGGTGGGACGCCTATTACAGGGAGCTGACCGACCATTACGACCGCATGGCGGCCATGGGCATCCGCTTCCGGCTTTTCCCGCCCAAGGTAAGCTACAAGGAGGGCGCCTTCACCGTCGTGGCGGACGACGGCTCGGAAATCTTCTACCTCGAAGGCGATTCGCCCGAAGAGCATCGGTACACCGGCCCCATCAAAACCGACAAACCGCATCTCTACCGCTTCCTGACGCGCTACAAGACGGGACGCAGTCCCTATGCGGCCGACAAATCCTACTACAGGACCCTTGCGCCCGCCGTGACGATCACCACCTCGATGGGCGAAAGCACGCAGTTCCCCTACACGAACGCCTCGGCCTACAAGGGACTTGCACGCACGCGCCGCGCCTGCCGTCAGCAGGACTGGATACTCTACACCTATGAACAGCCGGTGAAGTGCCGCGAAATGTTTTTGCAGACGGGAAACCGCCAGCTGCCCAAAACCATTATAACCACCGGTTATGCCGAGGTGTCGTACGACGGCACAACATACGAGCGTGCGGGCGATCTGGAAAAGGGCAGTATAACTTTAAAGCCCGGCCGGCCGGTGAAAGCCGTGCGCATCGTCTCGACCTGCGACGACAACGGTACGCCCTACGTCACGATCCAGCCGCCGCAGATAAAGCCGGTACTGTAAAACGGACCGGAAAAGCGACTATGACACGGGAGGAGCCGCCTTAGCAGAGACAACTAACGCGATACAGTGCGCCTCCTGCCTAAATAAACGATGACAATATCGCACTGCAATACCGCTCGGCATTTCAACGGCCGTATCAATGCGGAGAGTCGGAAAGAGTCGCCGCTCTGACGGCAAAGAGGTAGAAGAGGTATTGCGCGGCATAATAGGTAATCATCACGACACAGGTCCGGCAGGGAACGGGCGCGACGAAGCGTCCCCATGCGATCACGGAGTCGGAAAAGACGAACAACAGGGCCGCAAGGCGGAACCATGCGGCATACGCTCCGCGGTACTGAAGCGCACCGTATAACATTCCCGCGATAACGAGTCCATAAACGGCGACGCCCGCGCGTTCGGCCGGATCGGCGGCGCGGGGAACGATGCAGACGAACAGAAACAGCAGCAGAGCCGTCAGCACCGGCCAGACAAAAGGCCGGGGCGCAAGTTGCGCCTGCGGCAAGAAGTAGCACATGTAGGCTCCGTGCGCCAAAGCGAAAAACAGCATCTGCGGAATGAACATCCCCCCGGCGCCCGCCGCATCGCCAACGGCCGACAACAAGAGCGCCGCGCCGACCGGAATCAGCGGTTTCAGCCGGAGATAAAAGAGCGACAGCGACAGCAGCAGGACCGGATAAGCGACCTTATACGGAATCACCGCCGCCTTGGTAAAGAACAGCGCGGCGCCGGCTGCGAAAAACAGCGTGGTCAGGCAGAGCGTTCGGGAGATTCGTTGCATGGTTTCGGTAAAAAAGCCGCCTGTACTTACGAACAGGCGGCTTCGATTATGGTCAATAAGCTCGTCGGCATGACCGTGGCGGGCGTGTGCCCGCACCGAGATGCGACGAGCGGCATTCGGATTGGGATCAACCGCGGACCTGAGCGCCGCACCGCTGTTCGAACTGCGCGGTGAGGTTCCTCATCGCCTTTTCGATCGTCTTCTCGTCGAGCGTGCGGGTCTTGTCTTCGAGGATGAAGCTCAGGGCGTAGGATTTCTTGCCTTCGGGAAGTTTGTCGCCCTCGTAGACGTCGAACAGCGAAACGCTCTTGAGCAGTTTGCGCTCAGTGGCGAACGCCACGTCGCGCAGCGCCGAGAAGGTCACCTGCTTGTCGATCAGAAGGGCCAAGTCGCGTTTCACTTCGGGGAACTTCGAAAGCTCCTCGGCCGCGATCTTATGCTTGCGGGTCGATTTCACGAGCGCGTCGAAATTCATCTCCAGATAGTAAACATCCTGCTTGACGTCGAGCCGGCGGCGGATTTTAGCACTTACCGTGCCGATCTGCAGCAGCTCCTTGCCGCCAAGCGACATCGAGAGCGCCTCGCCGAAGAGGTCGTTCTGGAGCGTCTCGGTCCGGAGCGCATAGATATCGATGCCGAAGCGGCGCAGGAGTTTCTCGGCCACGGCGCGCAGCGTGAAGAACGACGCGGCCTGCGGCCGGGCGTTCCACGACGCAGGCTCGGCCACGCCCGTCACGGCGATCGCCAGACGGTACTCCTCGGAGTAGGCCGCGAGGCGGTTCTCCTCCGAGCGTTTCGACTCATCGTAGAAATAGCAGTTGCCGAACTCGTAGAGTTTCAGGTCGCCGTTCTTGCGGTTGGCGTTGAGCTGCACGGCTTCGAGCATGTTGAACAGCAGCGTCTGGCGCATCACGTTCAGGTCGGCGCTCAGCGGATTGAGGATGCGCACGCAGTTTTCGGGCTTGTAGGATTCCAGCCCCTCGTAGTAGGCCGCCTTGGTCAGCGAGTTGGACATGATCTCGGTGAAGCCGTTGGAGGTCAGGAAATCGGCAGCGAGATTCATCAGCTTGCTGCGGTCGGGCTTCGGCGCATAGGAGAGCGTCGAGCGGACGCGCGAGGGAATCTCGACATTGTTGTAGCCATAGATGCGGAGAATATCCTCGACGAGGTCGGCTTCGCGCTGCACGTCCACGCGGTAGGGCGGCACGGCGACACTCAGCACACCCTCTTTCTCGGCGAGAATCTTCACTTCCAGCGCGGCGAGGATCGTGCGGACCGTATCTTCGGGAATCTTCTTGCCGATCAGCGAGTCGATGCGGGCGAAGGAGATGTCGAATTTGAAGTCTTCGACAGGATTGGGATAGATGTCGGTAATGTCGCTCGAAATCTCGCCCCCGGCCAGCTCCTTCATCAGCAGAGCGGCGCGCTTGGCGGCATAGACCTGCATGTTGGGATCGACGCCGCGCTCGAAGCGGAACGACGAATCGGTGTTCAGGCCGAAACGCTTGGCCGTCTTGCGCACCCACACGGGATTGAAATAGGCGCTCTCGATAAATACGTCGGTCGTCGTGTCGCCGATGCCCGAATCCAGTCCGCCGAAGACTCCGGCGATGCACATCGGACGCTCGGCCGAGCAGATCATCAGATCGTCGGCCGTCAATTTTCGCTCCACGCCGTCCAACGTCACGAAAGGCGTGCCTTCGGCGCAGGTGCGGACCACGACTTCGCGGCCTTCGATCTTCGCCGCGTCGAACGCGTGCAGGGGCTGCCCCAGCTCGAAGAGCACGAAGTTGGTGATATCGACCAGATTGTTCTTGGGATTGATGCCCGCGGCGCGCAGGCAGTTCTGCATCCACTCAGGCGAAGGGCCTATCTTGCAGTTCTTCACCGTCACGCCCGCATAGCGGGGGGCCGCTTCGTGGTTCTCGACGCGGACGGTCACCGGCAGGTCATGGTTGTCGGGAGCGAAGGCCGAGACGTCGGGCATCTTCACTTCGGCGTTCAGGCCCTGACTCCTGAGGTAAGCCGCCAGATCACGCGCCACGCCGATATGCGACGCGGCGTCGACGCGGTTGGGGGTGAGTCCCACCTCGATCAGGTAGTCGTCCTCGATGCCGAGGTATTCTTTGGCCGTCATGCCGACGCGGGCGTCGGCCGGAAGTTCCATAATGCCGTCGTGCGAGGCCCCGATGCCCAGTTCGTCCTCGGCGCAAAGCATGCCGAGCGACTCCACGCCGCGGATCTTGCTGCGTTTGATCTTGAATTCCTCGTCGCCGCCGCCGGGGTAGAGCACCGTGCCGACCGTGGCGCAGAGCACCTTCAGCCCGGCCCGGCAGTTGGGCGCGCCGCAGACGATCTGCAGGAGATCACCGGCGCCGACATCGACCGTCGTGAGGTGCAGGTGGTCCGAATCGGGATGGTCCGTGCAGGTCAGCACCTCGCCGACCACGACGCCGTGAAGCCCGCCCTTTACGGTCTCGATCTTCTCGAAACCCTCGACTTCGAGTCCGATGTCGGTCAGTATCCGTGCGATTTCTTCGGCCGGAAGATCGGTGTCGAGATAGCGTTTAAGCCAGTTATACGAAATATTCATAATTAAAAGCTTTAATGTTCCTCTTGCAGTTCAACATGCCGGACCGCCTTCCCCGCGGCGGAAGGCCGCGTTTGCAGGTCCGGCCGCCCCGGAATCCCCGCCAAGGCGGGGAGTGCCGCCGTCACAGCGTCCGGAACGGCATGCTAAAATCGAACAAAGATACATAAAAATTGTTAATCTCGTCGAGATTGGCGCACTAAATCGCGCCGGCGCTTCCGACCGGCTTTTCGACGGACGGGCACGGAAAAGGGGAGGACGCCATATATGTAGGTATCGAAAATATCCGCCGAAAAATTTGGATTTAAGGATCGGACCCGCTATATTTGCCGAAAAGAATATGATTCGCAATTTCAACATACAGGCTTGGTGGTGGCGCTCGTTGACTCTCGTGGACAATGAGTGCGGCTCCGTGCGTGTATAGTTGAAACCTGATACCAGCCACAAGCCCGTTGTTTACGAGAGAGTAAACAGCGGGCTTTTTCTTTTGCACTTTCACAAAACAAACGGAAAAATAAAAAAGAGTATGAAAACGAAAAAATTCTGCCTGACCGAGAATCAGATGCCCACGCAATGGTACAACATCGTGGCCGACATGCCCAACAAACCGCTGCCCCCGCTGCATCCCGCGACCAAGCAGCCCGTAACCAAAGAGCAGATGAGCGCCATTTTCGCCGAAGAGCTGATCGATCAGGAGATGTCCGCGGAGCGGTTCATCGACATTCCCGAAGAGGTGCAGGAGATTTACAAAATATGGAGACCCACGCCGCTCGTGCGGGCTACGGGGCTGGAGAAGGCGCTCGGCACGCCCGCGAAAATCTATTTCAAGAACGAGAGCGTCTCACCGGCCGGATCGCACAAGCCCAACACCGCAGTGCCGCAGGCCTACTACAACTACAAGCAGGGCATCCGCCGCCTGACCACCGAGACGGGCGCGGGGCAGTGGGGCGCAGCGATCGCATTCGCAGCCAAGCATTTCGGCATAGACCTGCAGGTTTACATGGTCAAGGTCAGCTATGAGCAGAAACCCTACCGGCGGCTGATGATGAACACTTGGGGCGCCGAGTGCATCGCATCGCCCAGCACGCTCACGGCATCGGGCCGTGCGGCGCTTGAACGCGACCCGAACTGTTCGGGAAGCCTCGGACTGGCCATTTCGGAGGCGATCGAAGTGGCGCTGCAACACCCCGAAGATACGCGGTACTGTCTGGGAAGCGTGCTGAACCACGTCATCCTGCATCAGACCGTGATCGGACAGGAAGCCGTGGCGCAGATGGAGATGGCCGACGCCGAGCCTGACGTGGTGATCGGATGCTTCGGCGGCGGCAGCAACTTCGCGGGACTGGGATTCCCGTTCCTGCGCAAGAACCTCACGGAAGGCAAAAAAATCCGGATCGTGGCGGTCGAGCCGTCGAGCTGCCCGAAACTCACGCGCGGCAGTTTCCAGTACGACTTCGGCGACGTGGCGGGATTCACGCCCCTGCTGCCGATGTATACGCTGGGGCACGATTTCCAGCCGTCGGACATCCACGCGGGCGGACTGCGTTACCACGGCGCGGGGTCGATCGTCAGCCAGCTGCTCAAAGACGGACTCGTCGAAGCGCAGTCGCTGCCGCAGACCGAGACCCTCGCCGCAGGCATTCTCTTCGCCAAGACCGAGGGCATCATCCCGGCGCCGGAATCGACGCACGCCATCGCCGCGGCCATCCGCGAAGCCATGCAGGCCAAAGAGGAGGGGACGCCCAAGACGATTCTGTTCAACCTCTCAGGCAACGGCGTGATCGACCTCTACGCCTACGAACAGTATCTGGCGGGAGCGCTGAAAGACTATGCGCCGGGGGATGCGGAAATCGCAAAGACGGTCAGCCGGCTGGAGCAGCTGATATGACCGGGACCGACGATACCGCAAATAAAAAAAGACAGCCCGCAATGGGTTGTCTTTTTATTTTGACACCGGCGGTTTCGGGACCGGAAGCCGGTCTGCATCCAAACGGAAGGGTGTGCATGCAAATCCCGCGCTTCGACACGGTCGTCATTACCTCGACCCCAGCCAGAGGAAGAACATGCCGACGAGGATAAAGGCCAGATCGAAGGCTTTGGAGCGGAGGTTGTGCTCGCGGAACAGCACGGCGCCACACAAGAAAGAGACGACGACCGAACTGCGGCGGACCATCGACACGACGGAGACCATGGCGTCGGGCTGGTGCAGGGCGTAGAAATAGGCGAAATCGGCCAGCACGAGGAAGAACGAGATCAGCGGAATGGCCCAAGTCCAGTGGAACGGGGTGGTCGTACGGCGGCGCGGCCACCAGAGGATGCCGACGACGACCGACATCAGGCCGAACAGATAGAGGTTGCACCAGCCCTGCACGAAGACCGGGTCGAGGCGCGCCATGATATATTTGTCGTACAGTCCGCTTACGACGGCGGCCAGAGCCGCCACCGCGATACAGAGTATCCAGACGTTGTGACGGAAATCGACCCCTTCGCGGCGGCTCGAACGGCTCAGCAGGAAGAGCGAGAGGAGGGTCAGCACGACGCCGGTCCACTGGCAGGCGTTGAGCCGCTCGCCGAAGATGAGCATGGCGCCGACAAGCACCATGACGGGGCGCGTGGCATTGATCGGACCGACGATGGTAATCGGCAGGTGCTTCATGGCGAAATAGCCGAAAATCCACGAAGTGAGGACGATGACCGCTTTAAGCAGCACCAGTCCGTGCGCCCGGAGCGTGCCCGAAGAGGCGGCCAGTATCGTGCCGTCGAACCACCCGAAGCCGCACTCGGCCGAGACGATCATCGGCAGCAGGAAAAGCGCCGAGAAGAGGGTGTTGAGCAGCAGCACCGGAAGCACCGCATTCCCCGTGAGGGATTGCTTCTTGGCCGCATCGTAAAAGCCCAGCAGCGCGGCGGAGGTGAAGGCGAGGGTCAGCCACATAATGCGAATTCGGCGGATTGACGTCCGGTTCGGTTCGGGAGCGTTCGGCGGTTCGGGTTACAGACGGCCCGTCTACCGGATTTCGTCGCTGTAAACCGCGCCCGGAAGGTCGTGGAGGTTGTAGCGCGACGCCATCGACATGCCGTAGGCCCCGGCCGACTTGAGGGTCAGCAGATCGCCGCGGCGGGTCTTGCGAAGCGTGACGTTTTCGTCGAATACGTCGGTCGATTCGCAGGCCGTGCCAACGATGGTGTACTTTTCGCGCGCCTCGTCTTCCGAGGTGATGTTTTCGATGTTGTGGTACGAACCGTAAAGCGCGGGACGGATCAGCTCGGTCATGCTGGCATCGACGATCACCAGCTTGCGGCCCGTGGCGGTGGTCTTGTTGAAAAGCACCGTCGTAATCAGCTCGCCGCACTCGGCGACGATCGAACGGCCGAACTCGAAATGCACTTCGCGGTCGCCGACGGCGAGGTGGTTGTGCACGATCGAGAAGAGCGACGCGAAGTTGGGAATAGGCTCGTTCTCAGGCACGTCGTAATTGACGCCCAAGCCGCCGCCGACATCGACGAAGCGGAACGAGAAGCCCAGCTTTTCGAGGTTCTCGACGATGACGTTCACCTTGTTGCACATGTTCTCGAACACATGCAGCTCGCGGATCTGCGAACCGATATGCAGGTGGATGCCTACGATCCGGATGTTTTTGAGCGATTTGATCTCCTTGGCATGCTCAAGCACCTCTTCATATGAAATGCCGAACTTACTGTCGGCCTGACCGGTATCGATGCAGTGATTGGTCTTGGGATCGATGTCGGGGTTGATGCGCAGCGCCACGTCGGTCTTCTTGCCGGCCTCGCCCGCAAGCCGGTCCACGAGTTCCAGCTCCTCGATCGATTCGCAGTTGATCGCCATGATCTCCTGTCCGATGGCGTAGCGAAGCTCCTTGTCGCGCTTGCCGACACCGGCGTAAACGATACCCTTGGGGTCGAATCCGGCTTCGACGGCCTTGCGCAGCTCGTTGCCGCTCGCGCAGTCGATGCCCAGCCCGTATTCACGGATAATAGCCAGCAGATGGTCGTCGTAGTTGGCTTTGATGGCGTAATGCACCTTGTAGCCGTACTTTTTGGACTCGTAGACGACGCTTTCGAGGGTCTGGCGCAACAGCGCCGTATCATAGAGATAGAAGGGGGTTTCGTAGCCCCGAAGCTTTTGTGCGATTTGTCTGCTCAGCATTTTATCCTAACTTTTACCTGATTGAAGTTGCAAATATAAGCTATTTGGTTTATTTGAGCAAATCCGCGATTATTCCGGCGGCCAGCGTGAGGCTCGCAAGGCCGTTGAGCGTGCCGAAAGCGATGCCGATATTGCGCTGGCGCGAGGGCGTCACGAGCAGGTGTTCGAGCACCAGCAGGCCCGTGAAAATCCCGGCTCCGATCCAGAACCACGCCGAACCGGGGCAGCAGGAGGCGAACCACAACAGGGCGGCGACGCTCACGGCGTGCAGGCCGCAGCTCAACGCCAGCGCCGTGCGGGCCGAAAAGCGCGCGGGAATGGAGTGCAGGCCCCTTTCGCGGTCGAAGGCGGCGTCCTGCAGGGCGTAGATGATGTCGAAGCCGCCGCACCACGTCATCACCAGCAGCGAGAGGATGCAGGGTTCGAGGGCGATACGCCCCGTGACGGCGATATAGGCCCCGACGGGCGCGATGCCGAGCGAAAGCCCCAGCACCAGATGGGCCAGCGCGGTAAAGCGTTTGCAGTAGCTGTAGAACAGAATGATGAACAGCGCCACGGGTGACAGCAGGGCCGTCAGCAGGTTGATCGTCGAAGCGGCGGCGATGAACAGCAGGGCATTGACCGCCACGAAGCGAAGGGCATGCCGGGGCGGAATCACGCCGGCGGGGATTTCGCGGCCCGCGGTGCGGGGATTTTCGGCGTCGATGCGACGGTCGGCCCAGCGGTTGAAGCCCATGGCCGTATTGCGGGCGAAGACCATGCAGAGCAGGACCTGCACCGCGCGCGTGAGCCACCACGCAGCGTCGTGCGCCCCGGCGGGCAGCGTCGCATAGGCGTAGACAAAGCCGACGGCGGCGAAAGGCATGGCGAAGATCGTATGGGCGAACTTCACCAGCGAAAGGTATTTCGATACGGTATTCATGCGGAAACGGTGTTTGCGGCTGCAAAGATAGCGAAAGCCGAGGGCAATCGCAAAACGAGTTCGGATTGCCGGGACGGGCCGGAAAAGCGGGGCGGCACCGGCGCGACGAAAGGAGAAAATCAGGATCGCACGATTTTCCGGCGGGGCAGGGCGGACGCATCCCCGGAAATCCAAAATAATTCGTATATTTGCACACATTTTTAGATGAATATATGAAGAACATACGCAATTTTTGCATCATAGCCCACATCGACCACGGAAAGAGCACATTGGCGGACCGTCTGTTGGAAAAAACCAACACCCTGAACCAGCGCGAAATGCAGGCGCAGGTGCTCGACGATATGGACCTCGAACGCGAAAAGGGCATCACCATCAAGAGCCACGCAATCCAGATGGAATACAAGGCCCGCGACGGACAGCTGTATACGCTCAACCTGATCGACACTCCGGGACACGTGGACTTCTCGTACGAAGTTTCGCGCGCCATCGCCTCGTGCGAAGGCGCGCTGCTGGTGGTGGACGCCACGCAGGGCATTCAGGCGCAGACCATATCGAACCTCTATCTGGCTGTGGGACACGACCTCGAAATCATCCCCGTACTGAACAAGATCGACATGGACTCGGCCATGATCGACGAGGTGAAGGATCAGGTGATCGACCTGATCGGATGCAAAGACGAGGACATCCTGCTGGCGTCGGGCAAGACGGGGCTGGGCGTCGAGGAGGTGCTCGAAGCGATCGTACAGCGCATTCCGGCGCCTGAGGGCGACGAGAACGCACCGCTGCAGGCGCTGATCTTCGACTCGGTGTTCAACCCGTTCCGCGGCATCATCGCCTATTACCGCGTCTTCAACGGCCGGATCCGCAAAGGCGAGCACGTGAAGTTTTTCAACACGGGCAGTCAGTACGACGCCGACGAGGTGGGCGTGCTGAAACTCAAGATGCAGCCCCGCGACGAGATCAAGGCCGGAGACGTGGGGTATATCTGCTCAGGCATCAAGACCTCGTCGGACGTGAAGGTCGGCGACACGATTACGACGGTGACGAACCCCGCGCGGGAAGCGATCGCCGGATTCGAGGACGTGAAGCCGATGGTCTTCGCGGGCGTCTATCCCGTCGAAGCCGACCAGTACGAAGACCTGCGCGCGTCGCTGGAGAAACTCCAGCTGAACGACGCGTCGCTGACATTCGAGCCGGAGAGTTCGCTGGCGCTGGGATTCGGATTCCGCTGCGGATTCCTCGGACTGCTCCACATGGAGATCATTCAGGAGCGCCTCTACCGCGAATTCGACATGGACGTCATCACGACCGTGCCCAACGTGTCGTACCGCATCACCACGACGCAGGGCGACGTGGTGGAGGTGCACAACCCGTCGGGACTGCCCGAAGTGACCAAGATCGCCAAGATCGAGGAACCCTATATCCTCGCGCAGATCATCACCAAGTCCGAATTTCTGGGCAACGTCATCAAACTCTGCATCGACAAGCGCGGCGTGATGAAAAACCAGACCTTCATCACGCAGGACCGCGTGGAGATCAACTTCGACATGCCCCTTTCGGAGATCGTCTTCGACTTCTACGACAAGCTCAAGAGCATTTCGAAAGGCTATGCGTCGTTCGACTACCACCGCACGGGATACCAGCCGTCGAAGCTCGTCAAGCTGGACATCCTGCTCAACGGCGAACCGGTCGATGCGCTTTCGTCGCTCACCTATACGGACCACGCCTACGACTTCGGACGCAAGATGTGCGAGAAACTCAAGGAGCTGATCCCGCGCCAGCAGTTCGACATCGCCATACAGGCCGCCATCGGCGCCAAGATCATCGCCCGCGAGACGGTGAAGGCCGTGCGCAAGGACGTGACGGCCAAGTGCTACGGCGGCGACATCTCGCGCAAGCGCAAGCTGCTCGAAAAACAGAAGAAGGGCAAGAAGCGCATGCGCCAGATCGGCAACGTGGAGGTGCCGCAGTCGGCATTCCTCGCCGTATTGAAAATGGACTAAACGAACCGACCATGAAGAAGACCATCATCGACCTGTTCGAAGGCTCCGTGGAGAAATACGGCGCCAAGACATTCCTGCTGGAGAAGAAACACCGGGCGTTCGAGCCTACGACCTACGCCGAGACCAAGGAGCTGGCCTTGGAGACCGGGGCCGGACTGGCAGCGATCGGGATTCGCCCCAAGGACAAAGTCGCCATACTGGCCGAAGGGTCCAACGCATGGATCGTCTCGGAGCTGGGCATGTTCTACGCCGGGGCGGTCAGCGTGCCGCTGTCGGTCAAGCTCGAAGAGTCGAACGACCTGCTGTTCCGCATGCGCCACGCCGAAGTGAAGGCGCTGTTCGTATCGAAATACCAGCTGCCGAAAATCCGCCGCATACGCGCCGAGCTGCCCGAAGTCAAGCATATCATCGTCATAGGCCACATACCGCTGGAGCCGGGCGAAACCGCGCTGGGAACGCTCCGCAGGCTGGGCCGCGACTACCTGTCGAAGCACCGCGAGGAGTTCCTCGCCATCGGACGGGGGATCGGGAACGACGACTATGCGACGATCACCTACACGTCGGGCACCACGGCCGATCCCAAGGGCGTCGTGCTGACGCACCGCAACTACACGGCCAACGTCGAGCAGTCGCTCTCGCGCATCGACATTCCGTCGTCGTTCCGGACGCTCATCATACTGCCGCTGGACCACTGCTTCGCACACGTCGTGGGGTTCTACATCATGATCGCATGCGGCGCCACGGTGGCGACGGTGCAGGTCGGCGCGACGCCGATGGAGACGCTCAAGAACATTCCGCAGAATATCCGCGAAGTGCGCCCGCACTTCCTGCTGTCGGTGCCGGCGCTGGCCAAGAATTTCCGCAAGAACATCGAGGGTTCGATCCGCGCCAAGGGCCGCTTCACGGAGCGGCTGTTCAATCTGGCGCTCCGCACGGCCTACCTATATAATAAGGACGGCTACGGCCGGGGGCAGGGCTGGCGCGTCCTGCTGTGGCCTGCGGTCAGGCTGTTCGACGCCGTGCTGTTCCGCAAGGTGCGCGAAGCCTTCGGCGGAAGCCTGCGCTTCTTCGTGGGCGGGGGCGCGCTGCTCGACGCGGAGCTGCAGCGGTTCTTCTACGCCATCGGCATTCCGATGTTTCAGGGATACGGACTTTCGGAGGCCACGCCCGTCATCTCGACCAATTCGCCCAAATACCACTGGCACCGTTTCGGCTCGTCGGGCAAAATCCTGATTCCGCTCGACCTGAAAATCGTGGACGAAGCGGGCCGGGAGGTGCCGCGCGGGGAAAAGGGCGAAATCGTGATCCGCGGCGAAAACGTAATGGCCGGTTACTGGAAGAATCCCGAAGCTTCGGCCGAGACCGTGCGCGACGGATGGCTGCACACGGGCGACATGGGGTATGTCTCGAAGGACGACTTCCTCTATGTGCTGGGCCGCTTCAAAAGCCTGCTGATCGCTTCGGACGGAGAGAAATACAGCCCCGAAGGAATGGAAGAGGCGATCGTGGACAAATCGCCCTACATCGACCAGATCATCATACACAACAACCAGAGTCCGTTTACGGGTGCCATCGTCGTGCCGAACCGCGAAGCGCTGCGGCGGGAGCTGGACAGCCGCGGGATCGCGGGCGAAAAGCGGGCGGAGACGGCGGCGGAGATCCTCGGCGGCGAAATCGACCGTTACCGGGCCGGCGGCGTATTCGGCGGGGAGTTCCCCGAACGCTGGCTGCCGGCGGGACTGGCCATCGTGGACGAACCGTTCACCGAGCAGAACGGGCTGGTGAACAGCACGATGAAGGTCATGCGCAACAAGGTGGAAGCGCATTTCGGCGACCGTCTCGATTACCTTTACACGCCCGAAGGCCGCAGTCTCAAAAATGCGAAAAACCTCGCATCGCTGAAAAAAATCGTGGCGTAAAGGTAAATTTACCGCCCCGAAACCTTGAAAAATCGAAAAATGCGGAGTATATTTGTACTCCGAAATGCGGGAGTAGCTCAGTGGTAGAGCATCAGCTTCCCAAGCTGAGGGTCGCGGGTTCGACCCCCGTTTCCCGCTCATAAAGCCCTGCGAAGGAGGGCAAACGTGCAAAAACCTTGTGTATCGACGATACGCAAGGTTTTTGCATTTCCGGAGGTGACTGCAAGTTCCCGACGAGATCCGGTTTCAAACCGACGCCATGCAAACAAGGGAACGGGAGCCTGTCTGCCTGCGCGGCGGCCTTGCCGGGACCGGCGGTCGGTTTCTTGCGCGGAATCGGTTTCGAAAAAAAACTTCGCGGTTTCGTTTCGAATCCCGGATTTTTTTGATAGATTTGTAGACGGAGGGGACGGCAACCCCGCGCCGGGCGGAGAAAACAGCACAAAAACACAAGCATATGGAACAATACATTTTGGCATTGGATCAGGGAACGAGCAGCTCCCGTGCGATCGTATTCGACCGCAAAGGGCTGATTCGCTCGGTCGCGCAGCGCGAATTCACCCAGCTGTTTCCCAAACCGGGATGGGTCGAGCACAATCCGCACGAGATATGGTCGTCGCAGGCGTCGGTCATCGCCGAAGCGATCGCCGCAATCGACATCAACGGACTGAACATCGCGGGCATAGGCATCACCAACCAGCGCGAAACCACGATCGTATGGGATGCGGAGACCGAAGAGCCGGTCTACAACGCCATCGTCTGGCAGGACCGCCGGACCTCGGAGTACTGCGACCGGCTGAAAGCCGACGGCAAAACCGAATTCATCCGTGAAAAAACGGGACTGATAATCGACGCCTATTTCAGCGCGACGAAGATAAAATGGATTCTGGACAACGTCGCCGGAGCGCGCGAACGGGCCGAGAAGGGCAAGCTGATGTTCGGCACGGTCGATACGTGGCTGATCTGGCGGCTGACGCGCGGCGAGGTGCATGTGACGGACGTGAGCAATGCGTCGCGTACGATGCTTTTCAACATCCATACACTGCAGTGGGACGAGGAGCTGCTGGAACTGTTCGATATTCCGGCTTCGATGATGCCCGCGGTGAAGTCGTCGAGCGAAGTGTACGGAGCGACCAAGACCACGATTTTCGCGCACAAGGTGCCCATCGCGGGAATTGCGGGCGACCAGCAGGCGGCCCTGTTCGGGCAGATGTGCGTCGAGCCGGGGTCGGTGAAGAACACGTACGGCACGGGGTGTTTTCTGCTGATGAACAGCGGCGAGAAGCCGATCGCCTCGGCGAACAACCTGCTGACGACCATCGCTTGGAAGATCGGCGACAAGGTCGACTACGCCCTCGAAGGGAGCATCTTCGTCGGCGGCTCGGTCGTACAGTGGCTGCGCGACGGGCTGGGGATCATCCGCTCGTCGTCGGAAATCGAAGAGCTGGCGGCGTCGGTGCCCGACACCAACGGCGTCTACTTCGTGCCCGCGCTGACGGGGCTTGCGGCCCCGTACTGGGACCAGTATGCGCGGGGCGCGATAAGCGGCATCAGCCGCGGCACGACGGCGGCGCATATCGCGCGGGCGGCGCTGGAAGGGATTGCCTATCAGACGCTCGACATCGTCGGGGCCATGCAGCGCGATTCGGGCATCACGCTCCGGGAGCTGAAAGTGGACGGCGGCGCGGCGCGCAACGACCTGCTGATGCAGTTCCAGTCGGACCTGCTGGACACGCGCGTCATACGCCCCAGCGTGACGGAGACCACGGCGCTGGGCGCGGCTTACCTCGCAGGGCTGGCGGTAGGGTATTGGGACAGCATCGACGACATCAAACGGCAGTGGCAGGCCGAGCGTATCTTCGAGCCGACGACCGACCGGGCGCATATCGCCGAGGCCGTGGAGGGCTGGAAAGACGCCGTACGGCGGGTATTGCGCAGTTAAACCAACCAATCGGAACCGCATATGGAAATCACATTTTTCACCAAATGCCTGTTCGAGTTCATCGGAACGCTCGTGCTGGTACTGCTGGGCGACGGGGTAGTGGCCTCGACGGTCCTGAAACAATCGAAAGGGTACAACGGCGGCTGGATCGTAATCACCATCGCGTGGGGACTGGCCGTGATGTGCGGCGTACTGATCGCGGGACCCTATTCGGGCGCACACCTCAATCCGGCGCTCAGCATCGGGCTGGCCGCCGCGGGTTCGTTCCCGTGGGCGTCGGTGCCGGGATACGTCGCGGCGCAGCTGCTGGGCGGATTCTGCGGCGCAGTGCTGGTATACATCTATTATAAGGACCACTTCGACGCGACGGACGATCCGGGTGCGAAGCTCGGCGTGTTCTGCACCATGCCCGCCATCATGGACAAGCCGCGGAACCTCTTCTGCGAATTCGTCGGAACGTTCCTGCTGGTATTCGTGATTCTGGCCATCGGCAACGAACAGAACACGCCCGAAATAGGGCTGGGGAGTCTGGGGAGCCTGCCGGTGACGATGCTGATCATGGCGATCGGCATGTCGCTGGGCGGAACGACGGGTTATGCGATCAATCCGGCACGCGACCTGCCGCCCCGCATAGCCCACAGCATCCTGCCCATCAGAGCGAAAGGGCCGAGCGGCTGGGGATACAGCTGGGTGCCCGTCGCAGGCCCCGTACTGGGCGCGCTCGCGGCGGCGCTGGTCTACGGATGCGTCTATATCTGCGGCTGAGCGGAGACGCGACACGATGAAAACGACCCTCGACGGGGTCGTTTTTTTGTTGCCGCACGTGTCAGGTCATGCAAAAACGGAGTTTCACCGCAGGCGGATTTTCCCCGAACCGAGGGAAGAGGGAGGAAATGGCATGCGCCGTCCGGGCGAATCCTGCCGAACCCGGACGGTGGGGCGGCAGAACGAGGCGGCAAGACGGAGCGGCAGGACGGAGGGCAGGACGGAGCGGCAGGACGGTGCGGCAGGACGGAGCGGCAAGACGGAGCGGCAGGACGGGGCGGCAGGACGGGGCGGCAGAAAAAGAGGGGGAGGGCAAAGCCGGGTCATCGCAGCGGACAGGTCCGGGGGCGCCGCCCGCACAAACAAAAAACGGGCGAGACCATCGGTCCCGCCCGTTTTAGCACCGGGATTCCAACCGCCGGGAGCCGCCGGACAGCGAAAAAGCGCACGGAGAAGCGGCCCGGCATCTGCAAAAGGCCAACGCACAGGTTCTCAATACGCTGTTCGGACACCGGGAAGGGTGCAATATTATCCGCACGGCCGCCGTTAGTAAAATAACAGAACGCAACTTTTCGATCTTTTTACATTCCGATCATTCTTTCCAAGTGCACAGCCGGACCCGTCCGTGGTCTTTCCCGTTCCCGGAACTGTGCCCGGAGGCCGAGCGGGTCTCCGTTTCCGCAAATCTTCGCAGGCATCGTGCGGCCTTTGATTTGCGGTTTTCTATCTTGTGCACGATTTCACACAAAATTCTATTCTATGACGTATTCACCGGATTCAGTCGGCATGCACCGACACACGTTTACGGGGCGGGCCGCATTCACGGGGCAGCCCCGCAGTAAAACGCCCCCCGATTTCATGTCCTGCTTCGCACTCCACGTCGCCGAGTGCGAACAAACGGGAAGAGACGGTTCCGCCGCAAACTACCTGACGGCATACCGCATGCTCGTCAAATACATGAACGGCCGCAAACTGCTGCCCGAACAATTTACCGCCGAATGGCTCGAACGTTACGAACGATGGCTTCTGGCAAGAGGACTGGGGACAAACAGCGTCGTGTTCCACATGCGCTACCTGCGGGCCGTCTACAACAAGGCCGCGGACAGGGGCAGCTTCATCGCATCCCGCGGCAATCCGTTCTACCGCAGGCATATCAGGCAGGTGGCGACCCGCAAGCGCGCGCTGCCGCGCGAAACGCTCAGGCGGATCAGCGACGCCGACCTGTCAGAACTGCATCCGAAATATGCGCTGGCGCGCGACCTCTTCATGTTCAGCTTCTACACCCGCGGCATGTCGTTCGTGGACATGATCTATCTGCGAAAAAGCGACATCAGCGACGGTGTGCTGACATACAAACGAAAGAAAACCGGCCAGACGCTCACGCTGCGCATCGAACCGCCCCTGCAGCGCATCATCGACCGTTACAACGGCGATTCACCTTATATACTGCCCGTGCTCGCCCGCGACGACAGTTACCGCGCCTACCGTCAGCAGCAGCGCGAACTGAACAAATTCATCCGGAAGATCGGCGCGATGCTGGAAATTTCCGAACCGCTGACATTCTATGCGGCACGCCATTCATGGGCGACGCTGGCACGCGACTGCGGCACGCCGCTGACGGTCATCAGCGCCGGCATGGGCCACACCTCCGAACGAACGACGCGCATCTATCTGGCGCAGCTCGATCACGACGTCATCGACAAGGCCAATCGGAAAATCATCAACCTGTAACGATCAGGCCGATTCAGGCAGCGTTCGGATTTTTCTGGTATCAGGAAAAAATTTTGCAGAAGCGAGAAACAAGGCCCATTACTGTAAATAATGTGTCTTCGGAACGTAAACAATTGTTTTATAATCATTTCCCGTCATCGGCAAAAATAGGATTATTTATAATCACAACCAAACATTTCATGCAAAAAAATTTACGCATCACAGCTAATTAACTGACTTTTAGCGTAATAACCCGTCCCTTGTTTAAAAAATCGAAAATCCGGACACCGCATTCGATTTTTTCTCCCGCAATTGTGTCCGAATCTGCTATTTAGCATCTGACAACCAGCATTTTACACGAACAAGACCCATTATTTACAGTAAGGGGTCTCGGAGACGCAGTGTAACTATCTGACTAAAAGGCTGGTACAAATTGACACTTTCACTCAAGATTTTATGGGCAGTAAAGATTCTGCTCGCACTCCGCAAGGCGTCGGAAGCCGGCGCCCCTCCCATGAAGAGCCGCGAACTGATGGCGGCATGTCTGAATCCGGGCGCGGACACCTACATGTACCGCCGGGTCCTGCGCGAACTCGTCACCAAAACCGACTATGCGACCTGCATCATCCAGTCGGGCAGGACCTACTATGAATGGAACCGCAACCTGCGGCCGACGCTCTACGACCTGACGCTGCGGCTGGAAGGCGGAATGCACGAGGTCACGAACGGCTTCTGGTCATACGAGAACAGCCACCTCCTGCAACCCTTATACAAGGCGAACAGGCAGTACGAATCGCTGACGCGCGAATATCTTTCCAACATCCATATCGACGAACTCGACTCCCCGGCGCGCTCCGCGCGCAATAGGGCCGGACAGCCGTACGCATACCTGACTGCGGCCGAACCGACGGAACGACACATCAATCACCAATAAACATTAAAAAATGAAACGTCTCTACCTCATTGCATTATTCGCCCTCGTCTGCGGCGGCGCTTCGGCGCAGGAGAACGGCAACCGGGATGCGCAAAACCGCGTCGTACGCGGCCCCTACGAAACCAACCGGCTCTCCGACAACATTTTCGTCGGCATCGCCGGAGGTATAAACCTCTATTTCGGCGAGCACGACTCTCAGGGAAAATTCGGCAAACGGCTGGCTCCGGCGCTGGACATTCACGTCGGCAAATGGTTCACCCCCTCGATCGGCGCGCGCGTCGGATACACCGGCCTGCAGGCCAAAGGCTGGACCACCACCGGAACCATGTACGCGAAAAAGCAGGACGGCGACTGGTTTGAGGAGAAGTTCGGCGTGTCGTACCTGCATGCGGACGCTCTGTGGAACTTCTCGAACGCCGTGGGCGGCTACAAGGAGGAGCGCACGTGGAACTTCGTGCCTTTCGCCGGCGTGGGCTGGGCCCGCTCCTACGGCAACGACACCCATGACAACGAAATCGGATTCGACGTCGGCCTGCTGAACGTCGTGCGTCTGTGCAAGGCGCTCGACCTCACGCTCGAAACGCGCTGTCTGCTGGTAAACCAGCGTTTCGACGGCGTATCGGGCGGCCGTATCGGAGAGGGAATGCTTTCGGTCACCGCAGGTTTGGCGTACAAATTCAACCGCCGCGGATTCACACGCGCCTCGAAACCGCAGGCGGTGGATTTCACGCCTTACCTCGACCGGATCAGGCGTCTCGAAGAGAACAACAACGACCTCGCATCGAAAAACACGGCGCTCAGCGACGAGAACGAGAAGCTGCGCAGCATGCCGCCCAAGGTCGTAGCTAAGGAGAAGGTCGCCGCATCGCCCGTTGCGCTCTTCTTCAAGATCGGCAGGGCCACGCTCGACAGCAAGGAGCTGACGAACCTCGAATTCTATGTCAGGAACGCCATGAAGGCCGACAAGGAGAAGACCTTCACGCTGATCGGTTCGGCGGACAAGGCAACGGGCAGCAAGGAGCTGAACCAGCGTCTGAGCGAACAGCGGATGGAGTATGTCTACGACCTGCTGAAGAACAAATACGGCATCGCGCCCGAACGCCTGATCAAGAAGGCCGAAGGCGATACGAACAACCGTTTTGCCGAGCCGGAGCTGAACCGCGCCGTCATCGTGGAATAACCCCCGAAAACGACCGATTCATGTCCCGGACCGCAGCAACCGTCACGAATGAAACGCCCTCCGGGGCGGCGCATCACCTGCTGGCATATCTGGAGGAGGGGAGGGTGCGCGTGTACGCTCCCCGCCGGCAGAGCCTCTGGATCATGCAGCAGCTCCCGCAGGCGGAGGAGCAGAGGATCGAAACCCAGCTCCGCGAACTGCACCGGACCGGGAGGCGGACGGCCGTGGTGGAGGTGCAGCTCCGCAGGAACGAAGAGACGTTCCGCGTAAGGGTGCTCTGCGTAAGGGCCTGATCCGCACGAATCGGAAACGCACGAACAGATAAAATCAACGCCACACTCATCAATTAAAAAAAGCAATGACCATGAAAAAACAATCAATGCCCTACGAAGCACCGGAGCTGGTTCAGATCTCCGTGCGCGTCGAAAAAGGATTTGCCGTAAGCAGCGACATCGAACCGGGAACCGGCGGCGGCGAGCTGGGCGGCACGCGATCGCTCTCCTACGACGATTACGAATAGCACTCCGAAGTCCCGAAAATTAACGTTCAAAACAAAAAGCCTTATGAAAAAACTATTCGTTATAGCGATGCTCGCCGCAGCCGGCATGAGCGCATGCAGCAAAGAAGAGACTGCGACGGCTCCGGCGGAGACGAAATACATTCAGGTAACCATTCCCGAAGATGCGGTCGCCGGCGAGACCCGCACCGCCGTAGACGGCACGGAGACCACATGGGTGCAGGGCGACAAAGTCGCCGTATTCCTCTACGACGGCTCCGCGACGCGGAAATTCGAATTCACGGCCGACAAAACGGGCGCCACCACCACCTTTACCGGCGACGTGCCCGCAGGCAGCTACTCGCTGGCGGCGGCACACTATCCGTACAGCTGCGGAGCCACGTTCGACGCCGTAAACAAGGTCTTCAACCACACGTGGGGCACATCCTACTGTACGGAGAATCTGGCCGACTACGACTTCATGTACACGAACGTCTGGGAGACCCCGTTCGAAATCAACGAGGATTCGACGGTGCTGCCCGTCAACTTCACCTTCCGGCCGCTGATGGCACGCATCAGGATGAGCCTCGGACTGGAAAGCAACGAGACACCCAAGAAGATCATCATCAGCACCAGCGGCGACGTAATGCCGACCGCGGGCACGATCGACCGTCTGGGCAACTTCACCGCATCGTCGGTAACCAATTCGATCACCATTCCCACGGACCGGAAGGAGTTTACGATCGGACTGCTGCCCGTAAGCATCCATTCGACGATGAACGTGCAGGTCATGACCGCCGACGGACTGACCTATTCGGACAAGTCGTTCACCCTCGCCGGCCTGAAGCGCAACCACCACTATACGATGAGCGTACCGTGCAACAGCAAGACGGTCACGATCGGGGTGCCCGACGCGGTCGACAAGAAGTACGGCACCGGGACGTGGAAGGACAACGGATTCTATTTCGTCGATCCCCAGTACGATCCCGACGGAATCTTCGACGGCTGGTACTTCTACCGCGGAGAGCTTAAGAATGACAAGAACGACGACGACAAACTCAAGAAGAACCGCATCCAGCTGCAGGTTCCGGCAGGATTCAACGACGACAACAACGGCGCGTTCGTGACGGCTCCGATCCAGTGCGACGGTTCGAAAACCGTGAAAATATCCTTTGAAGTAGCGACCAACCGGGCATTGGTGAATATAAAATATCGGATCGGCGTAACGGGCAACGGCCCGATTACGGAAGCTTGGCTCCGCGACCGGAATAACATTCTGAACGGCAACGACAGGGAATGCAAGTCGGGAGTTCAGACCCACACGTTCACGGTCACGAACGGACAGCGCATCATGCTCAAGATACTGAGTACGGGCGGCGCCTACCACGTCGAGTTCGCGGACTTCACCTACACGGTCGAATAGCTCCGGCGACAAGAAATCCAGCTATCGGGACGGAGGTGACAGCCGTCCCGATTCAGCTGTAAAAATACCTATCTGATGAAAGCAGCTTACACAAAGCCGGAACTGGAGATACTCACGGTCAGGACGGAAGCGGGATTCGCGATCTCCCAGCCCCACGGCGGCGAACTGGGTCCGAGTTCGGCGGATTATGCGGACGACTGCGAGTATTGACCGAACGCCAATTCAAACCAGACACCATGACACACAAACCTATCTTCCGCCTGCTGATACTCGCAGGACTGCTCTCCGGCTGCGGAAAGGATACGACGGAACAGCCCCGTCCCGCAAATCGGGCGGCCGGCGGCGACGCCGTCAGCTGCCGTCTTGCGATCGGCAACGACCAGACATCCGGACCGGAAAGCGAAACCCGCACGGCCTACGGTCCCCTTACCGACGGTTATTTCCCGATTTACTGGCGCACCGGCGACCGGGTGGGAATCATCAGTCCGCAGACGACTCCGCAGTGGGCCGAAGTGGAGGTCGCCGTGTCGGGCGCGACCGAAAGCGAAGCCGACCTGAGCGACACGGGAATGGCGTGGGGCAGCGACCCGCATTATGACTTTTACGCGTTTTACCCGGCCGACGCCGTACAGACCAACAGCGGTTCGATCGTCGTTACGGCGATTCCGGCCGTACAGACCTGCAACAACGGCGAATGCAACATGCAGTACGCCTACATGTCCGCCTGCACGAAGGGCGTGGAGCGCGGCGCAGAGGTGCCGTTCTCGTTCCGCCCGCTGATGACCACCGTCACGGCAGACGTACGATTTTCGGAAGCGGCCGAGGTTCAGAAGCTCGTCCTGTCGAGCGAAAACGATCCGGTGGCCGGGGCCTTCACGTTCGACATCGAAACGCATCGGGCCGCCGTCATTGAGGACAGATGCTCCAAAGTGCTGGCGCTCCACATGCTGACGGGAGAGGAGCCTTACATCCGGATCGCCGCCGGATCGAAGATCGTGGTCACGGCGTTCCTGCTGCCGCAGGACATTCGGGGACTGACGCTGACGGCCGTCACGACGGAGGGGAAAACCTACAGTTACACGACTCAGACGACGCTCAGGGCCGGGCATCGCTATTCGTTCACGATCGGCGACATGCAGAAGCAGGCGCAGCAGATCACGGAGGACTATTCCGACTGGATGAAATACCTGCCCGACAACGTCCACCTGTCGCAGGTATCCATGCCCGGATCGCACGACGCATGCACGATGTACGGCTCGCATTATGAATACAAGAGCGGCATGCCCGGCGAAAGGTATCATTTCAAATGGCTGCAAAACGTCGTATTCGGCTACATGAACGTAACCAAGATCATCAAGGCGCAGGAACTTTCGATCGAGGAACAGCTGGCGGCCGGTGTCCGCATGTTCGACCTGCGTCCGTCGGCGTCGGGCAGCTCGCTGCAGGACCTTCCGATTCATCACGGCATCGCCGCGCTGGGCGACCCGACCCGCGGCGGCTACACGCCGGGCGGTTCCGGGCGGCAGGAGCTGCCGCCCTTCATGCTCTCGCACCTGCTCGACCGCTTCGTGAACTTCCTGAACGAGCATCCCGACGAGACGGTGCTGATACACATGAAATACGAGAACACCAGCGGCACCGGAAAAACGGGCTGGGACAAGAGCGTCGTAGACCTGATCAAGTCGCACTGCAGCGGACACATCGCCGATTTCCATCCCCGGATGACGCTGGCCGACGCCCGCGGCAAGATCCTGTTCATGATCCGCGAAGACTACAAGTCCGCCAACGGCGGCCAGTATCTGGGCGCCTACCTGAACTGGACGCACGACAAGGTCGTGTTCGAGACCACGCTCCACGGCAATACGGGCGAAACGGCGCCGATCAAGGTCAATGACCTGTACAACATCAAGAACGGCTCGTCGGACGGCGTGAGCAAATACGCCGCGATCGACGAGTGCATCGCCTACACGTACGGCGCGACGGACGTCACGCGCTGGTGCATGAACTACGTAAGCTGTTACGACACGGCGCACTGCAGCGTATCGGGCATCAGCCTGTTCGGGGCCGTGGGGGATTACGACTACTGCGCCAACCTGTATAACAGATACACGGCGGACAAACTGAACCGGAAGGACTTCCGCGGAAACGCCGGTATCGTCCTGATGGACTTCGCCGGAGCCGGGAACGCCACGATGACTTACGGGCAGACCTACTCGAACATGCGGGTATACGGCGACGATCTGGTGAAAGCCGTCATCGGCGTCAACAACAAATGGGACCTGCGGCGCAGCGAATAACCGCCCTCAGGCCCTCCGGACCGCATATTTTCCGCTCCCCGTCCGAAACGCCCTTAACCCCCAAAAAACCTCCCGGCTCCGACGGAGTCCGGGAGGTTTCGCACACACAAACATTAACAATACAAACAACGCGAATGGCTGAATTATTTGTTCGGTACAAAGATGCGGGTATTTTCCGAACAGCGCAATCGCCAATAATGGGGATTTTCGGAGCGGCGGCTCCCGAATTATGGTGAAAAGGTCGGACGGAAAGAGGTGAACAGCAACTTTTTATTTTGAATTTCGAAATAATGCACTATCTTTGCAGGCGAATTCCAATACGCCCGGCGACCGCCGGGATTTTCGAAAAAATCACTTTGAAATAGAAATATATGCAGGATTTGAAAGCGCTCGAAGGGAAAAGTCTCGCCGAACTGCGCGAAATCGCCAAAGCTCTCGGCATCGAAGACGTCATGGTAAAGAAGCGCGAACTGATTGAAAAGATCACCGGAGACTCCGTGCAGGAGACTCCCGCAGAGAATAAAGGCAAGCGAGGAAGAAAGAAGGAAACGCCCGCGGCGGAAACTCCGGCCGGAACCGCACCTGAAACAGCCGTGGCAGAAGCGGCTGCGAAAACGGCCGAGACGCCGGCGGCGGAACCAGAACCGATGGCAGCGGCAGTTGCGGCGGCGAGCGCGAAACCGCGGGGACGCAGGCCGCGCATGACCAAGGCGGAGAACACCGCACCGGTGCAGCCGCAGACGGCGCTGGCTCCGGAAATGCCCGCCGAACTGGAGTTCCCGACGAATGGCACGCAGAACGAACCTGCGGCGAAGCCCGTGCAGGAAACAGCCGCTCAGCCGGAACCCAAGCGGCGCGGCCGCAAGCCCAAGCAGGATCAGGAGCAGGCACAAGAGCAGGAATCCGCTCAGGCAAGTCAGCCGGAAGAGACTCCCGCAACCCGTCCGTACGAGGAGGAGGTGATTACCAAGGACGACTTCGCCGGAGAGATCGAAGGCGAGGGCGTGCTGGAGATCATGCCCGACGGTTACGGATTCCTGCGTTCGGCGGACTACAACTACCTGAACTCACCCGACGACATCTACGTTTCGCCGTCGCAGATCAAACTTTTCGGACTCAAGCCCGGCGACACCGTGAACGGAGCGATCCGTCCGCCGAAGGAGGGCGAGAAGTATTTCCCGCTGGTCCGCGTGAACGAAATCAACGGGCTGGCGCCCGAATACATCCGCGACCGCGTGCAGTTCGAATTCATGACGCCGCTCTTCCCAAGCGAGAAGTTCTGTCTGACGGGAAACGGCCACAACAACCTCTCCACCCGCGTCGTGGACCTCTTTTCGCCCATCGGCAAAGGCCAGCGCGCCCTGATCGTGGCGCAGCCCAAGACCGGTAAGACCGTGTTGCTGCAGGCCATCGCCAACGCCATCGCCGACAACCATCCCGAAGTATACATGATCGTACTGCTGATCGACGAACGCCCCGAAGAGGTTACGGAAATGGCGCGCAACGTCAAGGCCGAAGTCGTGGCATCGACCTTCGACGAACAGGCTTCGCGCCACGTGAAGGTGGCCGAAATGGTGCTGGACAAGGCCAAACGCATGGTCGAGTGCGGTCACGACGTGGTGATCTTCCTCGACTCGATAACCCGTCTGGCGCGCGCCTACAACTCGGTGCAGCCGGCGTCGGGCAAGGTGCTTTCAGGCGGCGTGGACGCCAACGCGCTCCACAAACCCAAGCGTTTCTTCGGCGCGGCCCGCAACACGGAGGAGAAAGGTTCGCTGACGATCATCGCCACGGCCCTGATCGACACCGGATCGAAAATGGACGAAGTGATCTTCGAGGAGTTCAAGGGTACGGGCAACATGGAGCTTCAGCTCGACCGCAAACTCGCCAACAAGCGCGTATATCCGGCCGTGGACGTCATCGCATCGGGTACGCGCCGCGAAGACCTGCTGCTGCCGCGCGACGTGATGAACCGCACGTGGGTGCTGCGCAAATACCTCTCGGACATGAATCCCGTCGAAGCGATGGAATTCCTCCAGAAACAGATGAGTCTCACGGACACCAACGAGGAGTTCCTCGCAACGATGAACCACTGACAACCGATCCGCCCGCAACACAAATCCCGAACATAAATGAAAAAGCTGCTTATTCTCTTTTCCTGCGTCCTTTTCGCCCACGGCGCATTCGCATGGGGACAGAAGGGACACGACGTCACGGCCTACATCGCCGAATGTCATCTGACGCCCGAAGCGGCGGAAAAAATCGACAAGGCGCTGAACGGACATTCGCCGGTATACTATGCCAACTGGCTCGACATCGCCAGCCACACGCCGGAATACGCATACACGAAAACATGGCACTACCGGAACGTGGACGAAGGCAAGACGATCGACACGATGCCGGAGAACCCGGACGGCGACGTGCTGAAAGCCGTTACGACGCTCGTCGCAGAGCTGAAGGCCGGCGGACTGTCTCCCGAAGAGGAGACGCTCAAACTCAAGATGCTGATTCACCTCGTAGGGGACATGCACTGCCCGATGCACGCGGGACGGCTTTCGGATATCGGCGGCAACCTGCGTCCGGTATTGATGTTCGGCAAGAAAACGAACCTTCATTCGGCATGGGACACGGCCATTCCCGAAGCCGCCCGCAAATGGAGCTATACCGAATGGCAGGAGCAGATCGACCGGCTGACGGACGACGAAGCGATGCTGATTCAGGCCGGCGAACCTTACGACTGGCTCAAGGAGACGCACGCGATATGCGTCGGCATCTACGAGGATTCGCCCGAAGGCACGAAGATCTCCTACGACTACGTATACAAGTACACGCCCGTAATCGAACTGCAGTTCCTGCGCGGCGGCTACCGGCTGGCACGTCTGCTGAACGAGATTTATCGATAATCCGGCCGGATCAAACGACGAAATTACGGAAAAATCCCCGCAGCATATGCGGGGATTTTCGTATGCTGGGACCGGCATACAGGACCGAAAGGAAACATGAACCGTAAGAAGGTCCGCCCCGGAAATGCAGCCATCTTCGCGGCAGAAAAAAAATCTCCGGTCAATCAGTCGATTGACCGGAGATTTGCGTACTCGGAGCGGGAATCGAACCCGCACGACCATTGCTGGTCACAGGATTTTAAGTCCGGCGTGTCTACCTATTCCACCATCCGAGCCACTGTCTTTCGGCGAAAGACGTCGGCAAAAGTACGATTTTTTTACGATTTACCAAAATCTATGTAACTTATAATCGCGTCGGTTTCGTCGGGCCGGAACCAGCGGATCTCACCGTCGCGGCGAAACCACGTCAGCTGGCGCTTGGCATAGCGGCGCGAATTGCGCTTGATGAGTTCGACGGCTTCGTCGTACGAAATACGCCCGTCGAAATAGTCGAAAAACTCGCGGTAACCGACGGTTTGCAGGGCATTGAGACTGCGGTAGGGGTACACGGCGCGCGCTTCGGCTTCGAGTCCGTCGGCAAGCATCCGGTCAACACGGCGGTTGATCCGGTCGTACAGCTCCCCGCGGGGCATATCGACGCCGACCTTCACGATGTCGAACCAGCGCTCGCGGCGCATGCCGGTCCGCAGCTGCGAATAGGGCAGTCCGGTCAGCAGGCAAACCTCCAAAGCCCGGACGACACGCGCGGGATTGCTGCGGTCCACTTCGGCGTAATAGGCCGGATCGAGCGTCCGAAGCTCTTCGGCGAGCCTCTCCACGCCTTCGGACGCCAGCCGCGCGGCGAGATTCCGCCGCAGGGTTTCGTCGGCCTGCGGAAGGTCGTCCATGCCTTCGCACAAGGCGCGGACATAGAGTCCGGAGCCGCCGACGGCCACGACGTAATCGTGTGCGGCGAACAGTTCGCCGAGACGCGCCAACGCCTGCGTCTCATATTCGCCGCAGTTCAAGTTGTCATTTATGTCATGGGATGCAATAAAATGATGCTCAACCGCCTGCAACTGTTCGGGCGCAGGCTGGGCCGTGCCGATAGGCAGCCCACGGTAGACCTGCCGCGAATCGGTCGAGAGAATCGGAGCGTCGTAGTTGAGCGCAAGGCGGATGCTCAGGTCCGTCTTGCCCGATCCCGTCGGTCCCACGACGACGATAAGCCGTTTGTCACTCATCGTCGTAATTGTCGTCCCCTTCGAAATCGCTGAATTCGCTCATCACGTCGTCGAAGATCGAGCCTTCGCCCGAAACGACATTCTTGGACGGATCGTACTGGTCGGGGGCTTCGGCCTGCGCATAGATCTCGCGCGGGTAGGAGATGCCGGGCTTCGATTCGAAGCTGCCCGTCAGTTCGAGGAAATAGGCCCGGTCGCCGAAGATGTCGAACAGGTAGATGAGCCGGTCGCGGTTGTTGTGGATGATCTGCCCCAGCGTCACCTTTTCCATCGCCAGCGGGGCGTCTTCCGCACCGTCGTCCATATCCATCCGCGTGAATTCGCGCAGTTTCTCCCAACGGTCGTCGGCCGTGAAGAAGGACGCCATGCACTCCTCGTATTCGAGCGAACGCAGAATGAAATCATGAAATTCGAGCAACGTCGTGTCGTACAACACTTCGTAATCGCGCACGAAGTTGTCGTTTTCATCGCTCAACATCCGGAATCGGAAAACCATCGACATAGCTGTAGGTGTTTAGAATATATCTCTATACAAATATAATACTTTTTGTCAATTCAGCGCCGCGAGAAACGCAATTACATCCCGGTCGTCGGGATAATCGGTCAGCGCCGGGGATTGGGCGCGGCCGAATCCCGTGCGGCGGCCGTGGGAAACGCATTCCGAAACGACGCATTGCAGTTCGGCGTCGTGCTGCGCGAGCCACGCTTCGACTTCGCCGAGCGTTTTGTAGCGCGAGCAGGCGATGCGGCTCAGCGCGGCGGGGAAAGCCCGCTCTTCGACGGCGACGGCGCTCCCCAGATCCCGGAAAGGACGGCCCGTCATCGTCAGCAGGGCTTTTTGCTGGCGGTAATTGTTCCGGTATTTTTCGTTCACCGCAGGCATCCGCAGCCGCAGGTCGTACCCCTCCGGAACGAAAAGCAGCGACACGCTGCGGCACCCAAGCCCCGAATAGGCCCAAATATCGTCGGCAAGGCCCTCCAACTGCGCTTCGGTCTCGCGGCCCGACAGCACGGCGACCGACTGGCGGCTGCCGCGCAGCAGGGCGGGGATTCCGGCGTACTGCGTCCGGAAATAGCGGTTGGCGTTGTCGCTGCCCGTGGCGATCACCGCATCGACCGGGGAGGAGCCATCGTAAAATTCAACCGGGACTTCCGGGTCAATCTCCCGCAGCATCCCGACGACATATTCCGTCAGCACCCGGTCCTTGGCCGAAGGCTTGACCAGACAGCGATGGCCGGCGGCCAAGACGCACAACAAGTCGAAGAAGCCGACCAGCGGAATATTCCCGGCCATGACGACCAGCACGCGGCGCGGCACGGCGACCGGAACGGGGTAGGGGGCGAGCCATGTTTCGAGCCGGTCGCGGCGAAACATGTCGTCGGCGATTGCGGCCACGGCGCGGCGGACATCCGCAGGCGTGAACCAGCCGTTGGCCCGGCAGGCACGCTCCGCAACCTCCTGCGTAGGGGCGTCGCCGCCGAAGTCGGCCAGCCTGCGGCCCAAGGCCGAAAAGAGTTCGATTGCGCTTTTCATGGGGACAAAGATAGTGAAAGCCGAACGGCAAAAAGAAAAACTCGTTTGCATTTTTTTGCCTGAGGCGCATCCTATTTTCCGTAAAGATCGTGAAAGCCGCATAAAATATCCAAAGTTGTGCTATATTTGTATTATACGGAAAGTAAAACTCACGACTATGGAAAGAACATTCAAAGAGGCGCTCCGCCACCGCCGCAGTTATTACGCGCTGGCCCCCGAATCGCCCGTCGAAGACGCACAAATAGAGGAAATCGTACGCTTCGCGATCAAGCACGTACCGTCGGCCTTCAATTCGCAGTCCACGCGCGCCGTGCTGCTGCTGCACGAACACCACGAGGAGTTGTGGAAAATCGTGAAGCGCACGCTGCGGGCGATCGTTCCCGAAGATGCGTTCGCACGCACCGAGGAGAAGATCGAGCGCAGTTTCGCGGCGGGATACGGCACGGTGCTCTTCTTCGAGGATACGAACGTCGTCCGCGACCTGCAGCAGAAATTTCCGGGTTACGCCGGCAATTTCCCCGTCTGGTCCGAACAGACCTCGGCCATGCACCAGCTGGCGATATGGACGATGCTCGAAGACGCCGGGTTCGGCGCGTCGCTGCAACATTACAACCCGCTGATCGACAACGAGGTGCGCAAACGCTGGAGTCTGCCCGAAGAGTGGAGGCTGATAGCGCAGATGCCGTTCGGCACTCCGGCGGGCGAGCCGGGCGAAAAGACGTTCAAACCGCTGGACGAACGCATCCGGGTGTTCAGATAAGGGCATTCAGGCCGGTTTCGCAATAAAAAATCCGCAGAACCCGCAGAAAAAATTTGGAGTTTCGGATTTTTTGTTTACCTTTGCACTCGCAATTGCGAAACACGCCATGCGGAAATAGCTCAGTTGGTAGAGCGCAACCTTGCCAAGGTTGAGGTCGCGGGTCCGAGTCCCGTTTTCCGCTCTCTCCCGAAGACATTCGGGGTCAAAAAAGTGACAAACCCTCTTAGAATCGCTTCTAAGAGGGTTTTTTGTTGTCCGTACGCAGGCCAAAGTAGGGTTCTATCCGCCCAAATTTCCTTCTGGTACCACATCCTAACCGTACCACACCCCAATTTTTCCCAATGTGGTACGTATTCCCTCTCAAAGGACTGATACAGACTGTATTTGGCCCTCTTAAAACGAACGATTGAACAAGGTATAGATATAGTTTTGCAATACTAAAATTTAACCGTATGAAAAGTACATTCAAGATCATGTTCTTCATCAGAAAGGATCGTGTCAATGCCGCAGGTCAGGCACCGATCCACACCCGTCTGACCATCGACGGCGATTTCTGTCAATTCAGCACGAAAGCGTCGGTAACGGCCAAAATCTGGGATGTCAAGAGCTATCGAGCCAAAGGGCACAGCGAGGAAGCTGACCGTATCAATCTGTACCTCGACCATTTCAAGAAAACCTTACTTAACCATTATCAATCACTTTTCCAGTCCAACGAAACGGTCACGCCCGCCATGGTCCGGGATAAGTACATGGGCAAGGAGACAAAGGAAAACACGCTGCTGTCCATGTTCCGGCACTTTATCGAACAGCAAAGGCCGCTCGTGGGAATCGACATTACACAATCGACGTTCAACAAGTACGTCCTTACCTACAACCGGCTCGACGAGTTTCTGTCGGTAAAAATGAATAAGAAAGATATTCCCATGTATAGCATAGACCGAGATTTCGTACTGTCGTTCCATACCTTTCTCAAAGTAGATCATCGGCTGTCTGTCAATTCGTCTGAAAAACTGATGCGGATTTTCAAACGTATCACTACGCTTGCTTTCAAAACGGGAATGATAAAACAAGACCCGTTCGCGGTCTACACGATAAAGAAGGTCAAAACGAACAGGGGCTTTCTTACCGAGGAGGAGTTCGCCAAGATCTACAACTTCCGGCCCATGAACGACAGGCTGCAAAAAGTGCGGGATTTTTTCGTCTTTGCCTGCCTGACCGGACTGGACTACTCGACCTTATCTTCTCTTACTGAAGACAACGTCATCGAACGAAACAACGGAGTATTTATCATTACGCCGCGCATTAAAACGAGGGAGATTTCCCAAATCAAACTGCTGCCGCAGGCCCTCGAAATCCTCGACAAGTACAGGAACAGCAGGGAACGTAAGGCCGATGCGATTTTCCCCATGATGAGCAACGCTAAATACAACCTCTACCTGAAGGAGATCGCCCAGAAGTTAGACATTGCGAAGCGAGTGACCAGCCACCTCGCGCGTCATACTTTCGCCACCACAATCACCTATGCCAACGGTGTTAGCCTCGGCGCGATTCAGAAGATGCTCGGTCACGCCAAGAGATCGACTACCGAGATTTACGCCGAGATGCTCGATAAAACGATAGAAAGGGAGATGGACAAATTGAACGCCGTTCTCGGCAAAGAGTTGAAATTAGCCTGAAAACATCGGATCACCATGACGAACAATCATACAGTAACCCTGACGGAAGTTATAGAGAAGTATAACCACGAGTTATTCAAAATCATACCTTTTACCTCGCGAGCCTTCTATAAGACCTTGCCCCGGTATGTCGCAGCGTTCTTGAATGACGAATGCCGGACAAGCGACATGCCCCTGCACGAAGTGACGGACGCCGTTCTGGAAAGCTTCGGAAGTTTCCTGCTGAAACGCTTCAGCGCCCGTACTGCGGACCGCAACAAGCGGCTGTTGCAAAAAATCCTCCGATGCGTAGGCTCCGGCGGGGAAATTACCGGCAATATCACTCTTAGAAACTATTCTACACAGCAGGAGTACCTGAACAAAGAGGAGTTGATACTCCTCCTCCGGGCCGAATTGCCCTCCCTGCGACTGCGGCAAGTCCGGGACATCTTCGTTTTCTCCTCGTTTACGGGGCTGCGGCATGACGATCTGCTCGAAATCACGAGCGAGCATCTTTCCACTTGCACGGACGGATACCCATGCCTGGAATTCGGGCGTCGGATGTCGAGACGCACGATGCGGATACCCCTGTTGGACATTCCTCAGCGGATCATCATAAAATACATGGCGCAGTACGAAACCCTGCTGCCAGCAACGAGCAATGCGAAAGTGAACCTATACCTGAAAGAGATCGCCGGGCTATGCGGTATCGAAAAGCGTCTGACCATATCGGCGGCGCGCAATACCTTCGCCCATACGGTCGCTTTCAGCAACGGCCTGCCGCGGGAGGCCGTCGCCCGGATAATGGGCGATACGGCAGATGAAGCCACGCCGGAGATGGAACGCCACTTTATAGCCCTCACTCCGAAAATCGAAGATATGACAGTTGCCTACGTCGGCTGAAACGCTCTTTCATCCTTGTTATTTGATGCAATCGTTGAAAATCATTAACTTTATCACTCATAAAAACAAGTTTATGAAAACTGAGGGACATATAAATATTACAGAAGAACCGACGGGACATAGGACTGTCGAAGTGAAAAACGTCGAGAATATCTGGCTGACAGATTTCGAGATTGCCCGTCTGTTCGATGTTTTCGTGGTCGCCGTGACCTCCAATATCCGGGCGATCTATAAATCCGAAGCATTGAACAAGTATGACACCCATAGTATTAAAACCACCCCTGATGGAGGATTTCTTGAACTCTACAATATGGAAATGATCGCGGCGCTGGCTTTCCGCCTGCGCTCGCCGCAGGCCCGTGCTTTTCGCAGGTGGCTCACACTTCGGCCGCAATCCAAGACGATCCTGATAAGGATACCGGATGCGGAAGATGCGGAACGAACGACGGTAAGCTGATAGTTTGAATCAGTTTTACCTTACGTTCCCGACAATCCGTCGTAGCCACAAAAACATAAGATAATACATACAGCCGTATCCTCCGGGGGATACGGCTTTTTTATTCCCGTGAATAAGTAATGCGCGGGGGCTGGTCCGTTACGCCCCCGCGCATACAGTTTTTTCCGCACTTTTCATAACCTCCTCCTCATTTCGAAGAGCCTTCACAGGCCGGTGTGGATGGTATCTTGGTTCAGAAGCAAAGGTATTTACGGGCTTCACGCCCCCGCAAGATCAGGCCGCCGTGCGGTTTTGCGAAAAATCTTCCTCTTTCCCTTCGGGCGAGCGTATTTCCCGCAAAAATCTTGACGTGGGCTAAGCCCTTCTTTTCAAAGCTCCTGAACCAAGATACCATCCACACCGGCTCCGCTACGGCATATAAAAAAAAGTCGAAGGTTATGAAAAGCACAGAAAAAAGGAACAGGAACCAGAAAACCTCCAACCTTCCACTCAGCATAGGTGCGAGTTTGAGGGCAGGGCTGAAAATCGTGGCTGTCGCGCTGGGTTTTCATCTCTTCGGAAGTGGCTTTATTTGGGCTGTTTTGGCTCTTGTGTTCTGCTATGACATCTTGCGGGGTATCCTCTCTTGTCTTTTCTCTCTTGGCGTTCTAATCGGCTTTTTCACATTCCTATTCTCGCTAATCTTCTAAAACACTCAACATCATGGCAAAGTATTATTCGCTTCTTCAAGGTACGACCACCGACACCGAAACCCAAGTCGCAAAGGAAAATCAAATCGTAATCGACTACGGCTCAGGTATGAGCCAATCCCACTACGTGATCTACAAAGTAGAACACACTGCCGACGGATATATGTATCACATGATAGACACCAACACAAAAGAAATCCGCCGTACCGACATCCTCCGGCCCTACTCGCAGAAATTCGGCATCGGAATGTATTATACCGACAAGCCCGCCGAATTTATGGATGTTTTCGAGGTTGCCGCACTTGTCGGGGAAGCCGAGCGGAAAGCGCAGGAGAAAGCCGATGCAGATACGCAGGCCCAAGCCGAACACGACCGTATTGCGCGAATCGGGGCGGAGCGGCTGGAGAACATTATGCCCGAAAACGTGCAGGGGGTAATCGTAGCCGAACTCTACAAGACGGAATACGCAGACCACACTTACGACTACCGCGAAACAACCAGTAGCCGCACCGTTATTCTTGGCTTTTCGACCACTACCCGCAACGGCTTCGGGGAACTGCGCAAAGCCGCCTGCAACCTGCCCGAAACGGCGCATCTGGCCGAGTATAACAAGGACTATGAACACCGTTACCCCGGTTTCACGCTCGGTGAAAGTCCTTATTCGGGGTGGAGCATCCACAAAATGACCCACTACACCCGTGAGGGATTTATCGACCGGCTGGCCTATACAGCCGGGCGCGAGGAGAATATACGCCTTGAAAGCCCCAAGCAGGAACAAACGCCGGAGCAGGAACAAACGACCACACAAGGCGAGTTTATCCTCGTGGACTATTCCGACAAGGCTATTGCGTTGTTCGGAGATACCAAGCCGATTAAAGACCGCTTATCCGACCTCGGCGGACGGTTCAACAGCCGACTGACCCACAACGGGCAGAAACGCGCCGGATGGATATTCCAAAAGGCGAAAGAAGCGCAGGTGCGCGAGTTAATCGGCATGGCCGAATAATCCCAAAGTCAAATCCGGGGGCGGTAGCCCCTCCCACGAATCAAACGAACATGACACTTACCGAATATATCGACCAAACCAACCCGCAACCCGGTGTAAAGGTCGTACTTAAAGAGGGCGAATACATCCGGCGCAATACGGTCAAAGCAACCCCTTTCTCCTTTCATACCGCCATAAATATTCCTGCCATTGCACAGCGGTACGGCATAGAGGGCAGTTATATCTGGTTGGGCAATAATCCGCAGTTGTTCACACGAAACCCGCAAACGGGGGAATTACGCGCAAGCGTGTTTTTCCTGCCCGCCAATACCCCCGAACCTCCCGAAATCATCCGCTTCCGCCGATTCCTAAAGGCGAACAGCGAGTTTATAGAACAATGGGAAATAGACAACCCCTATAAGCCGGGAGAGGTACAGAAGCGCAACGCCCGGTTCCGGGAAGCATACGCCGAGTATCTCGACAGCGTAAGGGACATTTATGCCCTCTCGGACGAAGATATTGATTTTTGGCTCATCTAAACATTCATCCGGGGCGGTAGCTCCTCCCCACAATAACGACGATTATGGCACAAGAAAATAAAGCAACGGACTATTTCAAACAGACGATCCAAAACTATTTGCGCAGTCGTGCGCAGGAAGATGAACTCTTTGCGCCCCGGTATGCCAGCCCAAAGAAGAACATCGACGACTGCATCACCTATATCCTCAATTACGTGAAGCAGAGCGGATGCAACGGCTTTGCAGACGATGAAATCTACTCACTGGCCATGCACTACTACGACGAAGACGACATCGAGATTGGCAAACCGCTCACAAACTGCAAGGTCGTGGTAAACCACACAATTCAACTCACCGAAGAAGAAAAGGCCCAAGCACGGGCAAAGGCCATGCAACGGGCGCAGGACGAAGCCTACAAGAAACTCACGCAAGGGCGGAACAGGCCCAAACCTACCGATGCCGCCAATCAGCAATCCTTATTCTAACCTAATTCCGAGAAGCCATGCAACCGAGAACCAAGTTTCAGAAGAAAGCCGTCGAAGCAAGTAAGAAATTGCCGCCATTGACCTCGGCGCAGGAACGCTGGGCCTATACCAAAGTCGTCGAAGCGGTGGGACGCCGTTCAAGCAAAGGTATCGTTACCTGCCTCGACTGCGGAGAGGTATTTTACAACGATACCAAACAGAAACATTGCACCTGCCCGGCCTGCCGGACACGACTGCGCATCGAGGACACGCGCAAACAAAAGTTTTCGCAAAGTATGTATGCGACCTATATAACAGCCTGCCACGACTTGCAGGTTATCCGGGTGTTCATAGTGAACTATTACGCCAAAGTAGGCGCAGAATCGAGATACAACCATACGGAGGTTATGCAGAGGTGGATAGCACCCAGCGGGAAATACTGCACGCTGGCTCGAAACCGGTTGTGGGGTACGATGTATTACGATTCGTGGATTTATTCCTCCGATTTGGAACTGCACGATGAAACATGGGTGTATAACCTGATTGACACGACCGACATTTACCCGCGCATGAAAATTATGCCGGAACTGAAACGACGGGGTTACAAAAAAGGATTCTACGGTAAAAAGCCGAAAGACTTATTCTGCGCCCTGCTGACCGACAACCGGGCCGAATCCCTCTTGAAAATGGGACAGAACGATTTGTTGCGGCTGTATCTGAACGACCGTAGCCGGAATTTCAACGATTATTGGCCCTCTATCCGTATAGCAGTCCGCAACAGTTACAAGATTACGGATGCAACCTTGTGGTGCGACTACCTCGATGCGCTCCGGGAATTAGGTAAAGACCTGCGCAGCCCCAAATACGTGTGTCCAGCCGACCTCCAACGGGAACACGACCGTTATATGGATAAACTCATCCGTATGGAAGCCGACCGGGAAATCGCACAAAACCTGCCCTCGCACCTACGCAAAGAGAGTAATTACCGCAAGGCCAAAGCCAAATTTTTCGGCCTCGCATTCTCGGACGGCCATATCTCCGTGCGGGTATTGGAGAGCGTGAGAGAACTCATTGCTGAAGGCCAGGCCATGCACCATTGCGTAGGCAATTACCATAATAAGGCCGATTCGTTGATCCTCTCTGCTACCATAAACGGCAAACGCATCGAAACGGTAGAGGTGTCTATTTCCCAACTCAAAGTGATCCAATGCCGGGGTGTATGCAACAAAACTACGGAATACCACGACCGTATCGTAAACCTCGTAAACCGCAATATGCCCCTTATTCAAAAGCGCATAGCCGCTTAAATCGCATTTTAAAACAAACAGTCATGCAACCCAGAAACGAATACGAACGACATGTAGCGGATGCGGCCCGGACACTCCGGCCGATTACCGCCAAACAGCTAAAGTGGGCCGCCGACCGATGCGTCACCCATTACGGGCGTCGGACAAAAAAGGGCGTTATCACGTGCGCCGAGTGCGGACACACATGGACGGACAAAGCCGCACAGGGGCATTGCACCTGCCCTGCATGCCGCACCCGACTGACCATCGACGAGTGCTCTATGCGCAGGTCCTACAATATGGAAGATTATGCCTGCTTTATAACCGCACATAAGGGATTGCAGGTGCTCCGCTTCGTATATGTAGCTTGTTGCGCTTGGATAGGCCGGCCAGCCCGATATACCATTTCCGAGGTCGTACAGCATTGGATAGCCCCCGACGGTCGGCACGCTGTCCGCGCACGGCTCCGCCCGGAGTTTTCATTCGCAACGGGCTGGCAGTACGACAGCCCGCTGGAACTGCGGCCCTATAAACCGTTATATGCCATATACCCCCGGTGTGTATCTCCACGGCAGAAACTCATTCCCGAACTGCAAAGAAGCGGTTATAAGGGACGGTTTTACGACCTCTCACCGTCGGAAATGTTCTGCGCCCTGCTGCGCGACAGCCGGGCCGAAACCCTGTTGAAAGCGGGGTATATCACGCTTCTAAAACACTTTGCCACGACAGCCTGCAAGATAGACGACTATTGGCCGTCCATCCGTATCGTACTCCGCAACGGATACCCAATCACTGATGCCGGAACGTGGTGCGATTATATCGACCTGCTGCGCTTTTTCGACAAAGACCTGCGAAGCGCCCGGTACGTGTGTCCCGCCAACCTGCGGACCGAACACAACCGCTATGTGCTGTTGAAAATGGAATATTACCGCAAGCAGAAAGAGCAGGAGCGCATTCGGGAAGCTATGCAGTATGAGGAGCGGTATAAAGAAGAAAAAGGCCGCTTTTTCGGCATCGACCTCACGGACGGAAAAATCCATGTCCGGGTGCTGGACAGCATCGAGCAGATACGGCAGGAGGGCGAAGCCATGCACCATTGCGTTTTTACAAACGACTATCACAAAAAAACCGATTCACTCATTCTCTCGGCCACGATGGAAGGCGAAAGGCTGGAAACGGTCGAGGTTTCGCTATCCCGGCTTACGGTCGTACAGAGCCGGGGAATATGTAATACGAGCAGTCCCTACCACAAGCAAATCGTAGCCCTTGTGCAGCGTAATATGCCGCTTATCGAGCGACAAATGACGGCATAACGGAATACGGCAATAAAAATCGACATCGCCTATGAATATCATCTATGAAGCGGACAGCCGCAGGCTAATGGAGAAAGCGGATAAGCAGATACAGCGGGCCGTCGGTCATGCCGTACAGCTAACCGCAAATAAGACCGGATTCCGAACAGCAACCGAAATATGGCGTGGATGCGCTCTTATCGTAACGCTGGGCCACGACCTCCGCACGGCCACGATCCATATATGCCCGCCCGATATGGCCATACTGCTCCGCCGGAGTAATTGGCGTAACGGCTCAGCCTATTATCGTAACGGCGAATTTTGGGGCAGTGTCACGAACACGAAAGCAGAATTAATTTGACCTATACTATGATGGAAAAGCAACCTAATGAAAGAAAACGAAAAACCTACGAGGTTTTCAACCGACTGAAAACGAAATACCAAGTCGATATTTGCAGATTCGACCATGCGGCGATAACCGTTTTCGGTATTACGGAAAAACAATTTTCCGCCTTGTGCGGGGAACTGCATTGTTCCGGCACATACAACGAAGAACGGCAAACCGCCATTCTGACCAATTTCGGAGTGTATAAATAAATAATAAACGGATAACGACATGAAAACGATCTTTTTAACCGACAACGAAATTAAAATTCTGAAAAAACATTTGACTTGTCCAGACAAAACGTGCATCCGCTCTATTCTGGCAAAAGTCGAAAAAGTGGAAACCCGAAAAACCTCTTATGAGGAGGTTTATTATCACCTCAAAAAAGAAGCTCATCAAGAGGTAATTGCATATTTCCGGGCACAACATATCAAACGTTTAGATTACAACAAATGCCTATATGTGGTTCCGCAGGCACGGATTATTTCAATAAAAATAGATAACTATGGCATTTATGCAGATTGTTCCAATGGCAAAGGCTACGACATTAGTTATTCGGATACGCTGTTTCCGATCATAAAATATCTGAGAAAATCCGCAAAAAAACATCATTGTTAAATAGCTATGAAAAAGAATACGATAGACGCTATCATGCAGGAGCAGGCCGCACAGCACGAAAAGGAAAGGGGATGGACGTGTCATGCGGGTAAATCCGAAGATTTTCTCCGCGAGCGTTTCGCGTGGCTTATCGGCGAAGCCATCAAAGGGCAGGACAACAACCGACCTTGCGGCATCGCCCAAACATTAATCAGATAATAACGATAATCGGGCCGGGCTTTGCCCGGCCCACAAAACGGAACGATTATGAAAACAGCAGATGTAAACAAAGACCTTATCGGACGGCGGTGCGAGTGCATCAGTTTCGGAACGGTGGTAACGGGTGTTATCGAGGATATAATGCTGACAAAATATACGGTAGAGATTAAGGTACGCTATGACGAACCCCAATGCTGGGGGCAAGAGATTTTGTATAGCGGTTGGTCGCAGGGCAACAAGGAGGACGACAGCGGATCGTTGCAATACGTCCGACTGTTGCCGGAACCTATTGTTCCCAACTATGAAACATTGGTTATAACTTTCGCCGAGCCTATCCGCACGCTGGAGCGGCATATTTTCGACGAACCGCAGGCATGGGGAGTCGCCACGCTCAAAGAGTGGGTCGATAGCTACGAAAGCACCCGTTTTACGCAAATCGGCGACCGCACGGCGGTTATTACCTCGGAATACAACATGAGGAGCGTCCGCGAATGGCTGGAGAAGCACACGAAGATTAAAACCCTGAAAACGGCATAGGAGATGGCACAGAAACAGATATATGATTGGATGCAAGAGGCTAAAGACCTTGCCCGTGCCGAACGGGAGTTGCAAATCAACCATTGGGTGTATATCACCTTCGAGCACCGTGAGGACGACCGTTGCCGGGTCGTCCTCCACAAAATCGACATCCCCCGCAGGATGCTCGACCGCTGGCGATGGCTCATCAAGTGGCGCAGGGCCGCACTTGTCTGCCACTATCCCCGCAAGAGGGTGCAGGTATTCTATTGTTACTACGACAAGCATACGGGCCTGCAAACGGGCTTCGACCACCTGATCTCGCGCGTGGCAGCGGCCAAGGCACAGATCACCAAGACCGAGCGTAGGATTACGGAATATGTGCATGATATGACCCATAACGACCTGTTCTTCGACCCTGCGACGGACGAACAGCTGCGCTGCGCCAATGAAAAATTGGCGCAGAAAAGGGCCAACTATGCCGACCTTTACGCCCTCTTACAAAAAGAGGTCGAAAAACACCGGGTTAACCCCGGCATCTACAAATTGTTCGTCAATTTCGACAAGTTAGGTGAATTCGGCTCAGCACAGGAAGCCCGAAGCCATGCCGATAACTGCGGCCGTAGCGGTACGTTCAATATTATCGGCGACCGCTACCGGGAGAGCTGGTATCAATCTCTAAAAGCATAAAAACATGGAAAGAACGATTAAAGACATCGTGGGAAATACGGTAATCGTAACCAATATCCGCAAAGCTATAAAACAGTGTCGGGAATGTGTCGGAAGCCCCTATAAGATGGAATCGGGGCATACCGTAGGTGAAAACCACGCCTATATGCTTCGGCAGTTGCAGGAATTACAATGCGACCGGCACAAAAAAGACTGATAATACATTTATTTATACGCGCAAAAAACCGACGGCTAAGCCGTCGGTTTTTTGGTTTCTGAAACGCCGATATAAGAAATCAGCTAAATGATAAATTTGTTGCCGTATATACCGTTGATCCACATGGCAAATAGTTTGTCTGTTAGCGAGTAGACTTTACCAATCTCCGTGATAATGTCCTTTTCGAGCAGTTTCTTCGTCGCGGACTGAACAGAACTGGCCGAGGAAAGGCTGTGGCGTTTGATGAATTCTGCGGAGGTAACGCGCTCCGCCTCTCCGTCTTTGGCAATGGCATAAAGCAATTCTTTTTGCTTTTCGGGAATGTTGGACAGGATTTCCCGGAAGATGGTATCGTTCGCCGCAATCATCCCCTCGATAGCCGTGCGAATCACCTCTATCGTACACTCACCACCTACCAACGTATCGGCGAAAGCTTCGTTAAAGGTTTTCTGAATGTAGAACGTATGTCCCTTGAACAAGTCGTACACCTTTTCGACATCCGCCGCCGCTATGCGGCGGTTCCGGCTCTCAAAATGTTCCACAATAAACGGGACGTATATCTCCCGTGCGATGGCCCGTAGCTCCAACATATCCGCACTATGGTAGAACGGGCGTGAGGCGGAGAGGAACATCTCCTGCATCATATGGCGCTCGCTCCCGGCGAAGATGAAATTACTGTTGCGTATCTTCTGGATATGAGTGCGCAACAGCGCCTCAATGTTCTTTTCGGGATATTTGGCCACCTGTTGAAATTCATCTATGGCTACGATGCAAGGTTTATCGGCCAAGGTCAGGTAACTGAAAATTTCCTCCAGTGTATATTCGGGGCGCTCAATGTCTCCCAGTTCTACGTTGAACGTGGGCAGTCCCGTCAGGGGATCGAACCCGAACTTGCCGCTGATGGATTTGATCGTCCGAAGAAATAGGGTAGCCATCTTCCGGCTTCGCGGCAGGAGCATTTCGTATATCTCACGCCCCAATAGGTAGGTGAACTCCCGCAGGCTCGACGTATGAAGTATGTCTATAAAGAACGTGTAGTATTCGTCCCTGATTTCCGGCTTGTCGTAACAAAACCGAATCAACCCCGTTTTCCCCATACGGCGCGGCGAAATAATGACCATATTGTTTCCGTTGGTCAGCGATCTTACCAAACGTGCTGATTCTTCCACACGGTCGCAGAAATATTCCGGCTCTATCCTGCCCGTTACGATGAACGGATTTATCTCTTTTGCCATATTTATTACGCTGTACTTTCTCCAAAAGTAATTATTTCATTCGAATTATGCAAATAAAATAATAAATCTTGCAAAACTTCGATAAATGACACACGCATATTTACGAGAGAATCTACCTATCGGATAATTGTAAAAAACGTGGTCATTGATTTTTTCCCGTTTCTATTCAAATTGAGTTATTAGCGTTTGCAACTTTGCATGTAAATAAGGCCAATCTGTCTCTAAATCTTTTCTCAAAGAAGATTTGCGTTCACTACGTTCAATCAGCAGTTTCATATTATCATAACTCATAGGACTGAGGCTGCTTATTTGGCTATATAAGAATTCAATAACATCTTCTATATTAGGCCTGTCTGAAGATTTGACCGCAAGCATTTTTTCGATAAAGATCAGCATATTGCTGTCAATCTCTACGCCGTCAGGAGGTGCTATTTTACAACCGTGCTTAATCCATTTTCGCCAGTCATCTTCACGTGTCCATTTTTTCGATTTTCCATCTTGAGGTTCTGGCCAAAAATCATTCAGTTTAATTCCAACTGGATGATAACCATTGGTTAATAATTCATAAAAAATGACACCTAAAGCAAAAATATCCGTGGCTTGAGATAACTCATCTTTATTCCATTGTTCCGGAGCCATATATGGCCGTGAACCATCAAAAATACTATACCTAATTGAAGCATTCGCAAGTCCAAAATCGGCAATTTTGGCAAACTTATATATATCTAAATCAGGCAATCCAACAAAATCCTCCTTGACGTCGTGAATGAAAATATTTGCGGGCTTTAAATCTTGATGGGATACCAAGCCTTTTGAATAACAGTGTCTTAATCCAATGCACGTATACACAAGAAGGGATAACTTTGTTAATAAGCTCACTTGATTAGTTTTAATCAAATTAGCCAAGTCATTACCCCAATACCTGAAAGAAGCGACGGGGATATTATGAATTACATCGACATCAAAAGCACAATGGACAAATTGGTTATAATAGAAAGTCAACTGAAGTTCTAATTCTCTTATAAACCGTCGCGCTATTTCTTCATCGGAAACACCTTTTATTGATTTGGGGACTTTTATACATGAATAACGAGGGAACGTATTTGCGCCTTGATCGAATTTATAGATTTCTCCACACATTCCTCCTGTAAGGAAAGAGCATTTACCTCTGCCAAAAACTCCCTCAAGGCATCGTATTTTAACTTGTTCGTCTAATTGGTAGAAATTTGCATTCATGGTTAGTGTTTTATGGATTTTTAAGAGTCAAATTATAAACTCTGATTACAGGATACTTTGGATTTTTCGGCTTCGTCGTCGCGCTCCATAACACTTTCGCGTATTCTTTGCTCCAACCCCATTGCATTTTATCGAAATCGACATCCCAAAATAGCATCCGCCGAATGGCGGAAATACCCTTTACAAAAGTGTCCGCGATTTGGGCCTTGTATTCGGCGATCTCATAAAAAGTCTGAAGCATCAGCAGCAAACCTTCCTCGTAATCCGAGGGCCTGTTCAATTTAGAGGGCCATTTCCATCGTCAGGTTACAATGTCCCATAATGACAGCAGACACTATAGGTTACACTCCGATAGTATCGGCAAAGGTTTTCTGGCTGGTTTTGCGACAACGCAAATCCTCGCCGATGATTGCCTCTGGATGAAGTCCCTTTGAATATCTTTAATTTACTTTTCATAACGAGTTTTCGCAAACATATAAAAAAATTAACAGATTTGTTTATAGTTTATCACTGTTATTAAATTCTTGATGTGATATCAGCCCTCCTCCTTTCATTACAATGCGTAATAAGAAACGAACCTCTCAGGATTATAGGATACCCTTTCCTTTCTTTTGTGGTGTTTTTGCCAATTTGGCCAGTTTTACGGTCACGTCGAGCAACTGCTTCGCTCGGTGGCATTCCGATGTAACAGCGGCCCTATTCTGCTCCTTATGGGTCGGCTTCGCCTGCCGGATATTCGGAAAATCTTGCCTTAGTATCTCTCCGGCCAACTTCCGTATCCCGGCCATCACCTGTGCCTTTCCGGTTTCCGCACCTGCTTCTTCAAAGCGTTTCGCCAACGGTTTGAAACGGTCGTAGTAGGAGAAGAAGTTCGGGAACTCGTCCTGTAAAAATGGCTCTTTACTCTCCGGCGATGCAAGGTACAGCAGGCAACTGATGTCGTAGGTGTCGTCCGGCAAATCCGGTATCTCTCCTTTGTCCATCTGGGATATGGAGGCAAAATTGGCCAGCGTCGCCGACATATCGACACGCTCGTTTACCGTGTGTACTCCGATCTCTTTTGCATCGGTATAACAATTTCCGGACAACACTCCAAAAGGCTCCGGCCCATCCTCATAAAGCGAACTGAGGTCGGGATTGGCCTTCGCTCTCTGCGCCTCGTTGGGGATCAGTTCCAGCACCCGGAAAAAGGAAATATCGAGGCGCGGGTCGAAGAAATAGTTTGTATAAAACTGCCTGTATCGCTCTTGCAATTCCTTGCCCTTTTGCGTAGCGTCGAACAGCAATACGCCCCGATCGGTTTCTATGCCCATGTAGTTGTTTTGTCCTGTGGCGGCTCCGAAGTCGGAGTAGCGCACGGCGGCTATCTGATACCCGTGCTCCTGCGCCAAATGTTCCGGCGCATTTTCCGGCGCCAGCGGTTCAAGACTGCGCGTATAGCAGTACATGGCCGGATAAAGCCGAGCGGTCTTCATGGGTTTCAGCCCCAGCTCCCGAATGGCAGTCTGGAGTTTATTGAAATACCTGTCCGTGTCCGCACCTGCATCCCACGACGGAATCATCTTCGGAGCAGGGAAGTGGTATTGCACGAAAAAATCGTTCGTATATGGCGGCTTGTGATCCCGGAGCGCATAAAAGGCTCCGTCATTTACAAAGTCCGTGAAGCGTTTATAAATTAGATTGACGGTCGAGATGACCTTAACCTTTCCCTCTGGAGAGAGGATCATATACACGTCGCCCGGTTCCCGACGATCGTCGGGAATAATCAGGTTCTTTTCGCTGTTTTTCATGGTGGTATATTTAATCGTTGATGAAATCTTTACGGCTTCAGGCCACGTGACGGCTTTTTCGGTCTTTCGCCTGATTGCCGCACGTCTACCTCTTTCCGTTTCCGGGACTCGGTAATTTTCAGTTCTTGTTTTGCGCCACTGCGGTTGCAGCGCAGCTCGCATGCCTCGCTGTCGTTCTGGAATGTGAAACTTTTTTGCACAGTCTGCCCCATATTATCCTCGATATAAACATCTACGGTCTGCTGGTCGTCGCTGCGGGAGGTGTAATAGAGCCGGAATGAGAAGCGATCCAGCGAATAACGATCATTAGGCCGAAACACCGTCCCGTCATCCATGCGCAGTTCGCCGCGTCCGTCCGGTTGAAAGTAACGAATCGTATAACGGGCATCATCGTATTCACCCTCACGCAATAGGGTGCAGCGTATCTCGGCGGTTTCGCCTACGGCGATACGTTTCTGCACGGGCATTGTTTCCAGTTCAAACCTGTACGCCTGCTGTACGTCCAGTTCCTTGTCGCAGGAGGCGACAAGCATGAGCATTACAATGATTCCGGCACATAGTGCCGCTATTCTTTTGAGTTTTTTCATTGTGTATATAGATTAAAATTCAGAATATCCGACCGACTTCTCCCAGTCGGGAATGTCGATTGTATCGGCTTCGATCACCGGACAGCGGATAATTTCCACCTCTTCATGTTCATAGACATTGCAGCCCGTAAAGAGCGATGCGATAAGTACGCCCGCTGTTGTTGCAAGAAAGCCGCATGCGACGGCATATTTGATTTTCAGTCTGTTCATAAATTCGATTGTTAAGTTCGGTTTTTTCGGTATTCTTCGTACTCTACGGAGTAGAACAACGGCTTGCGGTTGCACCAATAGGCCAGCCGCCATTGCTCCCGCGAGGGTTTCACCCCGTGCTCGAAACCCCGGTACGGCTGCGCGAAAGGTTGACAACCTAACGCTTTCAACTCCCGGATACGTCCAAGCGCATCTTCAATATCATCCCTTATCAGTACATAGAAAAATAGTTTCCGGGCAGGAATGCCGTGCTTACGGAGGAGTTCTATGGCTTTATGAACGTCATCCTGCATGGCACGGCTGTCGTAGGCCATACGCAAAAAACGTGTCCATTTGACCTGTGCGAGCAACGCGGCAATCTCCGGTGTGCGGGCGATCTGCCGGGCATCGAGTCCCTGGTTGAAATCCACCCGTATACCCATGCGGGCAATTTTCTCGATCTGCGCGAGTCCCCACTCCGAAGCCAACGGGTTGTTGTCGAGCAGCACGGCGCTTCGGCGTTTGTCGAGAAACTCTTCGATGTCTGCATGCGCCCGGATATGGCCCTCCTTGTGAGGCACTACGCACCACGGGCAATGGTTTGCGCATCCGCGCGTCAGAAACCCATAGGCTTCCCTGACGCCGTAGAGCGAGTAATCCGGGCATATATGTTCGATCTCTTCGGGAAGCATTGTCGCATAGTCCCTGTAACCCGTTCCGGCCCGGACGACCTCGCAATCGTAGCGATCCGTGCAGTCCCGCGAAAAGGTAAAGACCTTCGACATATAGACCTTGTCGTAACGACCTGCCGCGGGATCGGCGAACTCCACCGTATCGCCCCAGCGCTTGTGCCATGCCGAGAGCTTCATCAACGCTATGTTCGGGAAGTTGTGCCCGTCCACATCCACCAGTCCGATCCGCATGGCTACCGTTGTAAGGATTCGGGAATTAGCTCCAACCGTGCCCGTGCCGTCGCGGCATATTTCGGATTGGGTTCGATGCCGATGTAACGCCTTCCGAGCCGTCGTGCCACTACGGCTGTCGTTCCGCTGCCCAGAAACGGGTCGAGCACCACGCCGCCGGGCGGACATCCCGCCTCGACAGGTGTTTCGATGAGTTTCTCAGGATAGGGCGCATGGTGTGCCGGGGAGTTATTACCGGATTGAAAACACCATACCGTCCGCATGTTTCTCTGTCTCGGCCGCCCATCTTCCGAAGATGCTGAAACACATGGCTCGACTTGCTGGCGGAAATCGTATTTCCGATTTTTCGTAAAGAAAAAGACCTTCTCGAAATCCACCGTGAAGCGGTCTTTTACAGGTGCAGGGACAGCCGAGGGCTTGTACCAGATAATTTCGTTGCGCAGTATCCAGCCCCGCAGAATCATCGTCTCGGCGAACAGCCCCGGAATATTGCACAGCGACTTGTGCGGCACACGGTGCGCCGACAGATCGACCTTTAATTTCTTGAGACAATAGGTGTTCTTGCCGGCAGGCCAGTCGTTCGGACGGTTATACTTGTTGAGTTTGCTGTATGAATCGCCGAGATTGACCCACAGTGTGCCTGATTTTTTCAGCACACGGCGGCACTCGTCGAAGATTGCTGCGAGATGCTCCAGAAACAACTCACGCGACGGCTCCTGCCCCAACTGCCCACGCCATCCGCCGCATCTGCGGCAGACGTTGAAGCCGTCGAAATCATGGCGGCATGCCTCGTCCCCTCCGAAAAGGATCGGCGTAAGGCCGTAATCGCGGAGCTGCCAGTACGGGGGCGAAGTTACAATACAGTCCACGCAGTCGTCGGCCAGTTTCTTCAGACCGGAAAGTGCGTCCGTATTAAAAATTATATCCGTTTGCATCTTTATAGCTGTTCGAGGTTCTGTTCTATGTTCGTTTGTCATTGTTAGTCGCCGGCTAAAAGGTCACTGATTTCCGGGTCGAGGTTCCCGCGGTACTCCATACGTCCGTCCAAGCGGCATGCTTCGAGGAAATGGCTGCGGCCCTCCTCCTTACGCCCAAGCCGCGAACAGGCGATGGCTCGCAGATATTCCGTCACGGCATCTTTCGGCATCGCGGCCAACAGCTCCAATGCCCGCTCGTTGTGATCCATCGACAGATGCGCGACGACCGTATTGCGGTCGTTGTAGTCGTTTAGAATGTAGAGCGCTTCGGCATATTTGCGTTTCTGCAACAGTTGCACGCCGCAGGCATAGATCGTATCCAACTCCGTGGTGTGGATCGTATCCTTGACCATCCCTTTGCGGCGCAGGTTGTAGCGGAAATTCACGGCCCGCAGCTGCGGGTAGATCATCGAGCGGATATAAGCGTAGTCTTTCAGGAATCGCTGCCGGATGGCCTGCTCCCGGCGATCGGGATTTTTCTCCGCAGCGATCAGTTCCAGAATAGCGTCACGATTTCCGATCTCCCGGTCTGTTCGGATGCGCGTCGTCAACTCCGGCCAGTCCTCGGCCACCCAACGCACGGTGAGCATCGTGTCGATGCTTCTGCCGTATCGACGGACGAGGTAGCGTTTCAATGCCTCGGCCCGTCCTTGCGAAAGACGGTCGTTGAAAGCGTAGGCTCCTTCCGGAGACGATGCTGCCGTCAGCGTGATGGTATCGACGTAAAACTCCTGCTGTTCGACGATCCGCCGCATCAGGCCGGTGATCTTGTCCAGCTGCCGTCGGTTGTCGCCCAGCGTATCGACCACGCGGGTATCGCCCACGAAGAACTGAATGTAATTGCGATCTTCGACGGTTACGAACTTGTCGATGACCTTGATGCGGTAACGCGGCACGGTATCCACGAACGAGAGCATCGAGGATACGACGTAGCTCAACGTATCGGACGGCGGCAGACGATAGGCACTGTCGTCCACGGCCAAGACC